>Ga0208261_1000197_pt1 | contig 25850 bp, 27 predicted proteins | sample Knorr_S7_td_DCM__FD_185595 | JGI IMG/M metagenome (GOLD analysis project Ga0208261, IMG submission 185595) | Marine microbial communities from Southern Atlantic Ocean transect - Knorr_S7_td_DCM_ad_131m_LV_B (SPAdes) (version 3) | ecosystem: Environmental > Aquatic > Marine > Oceanic | place...
CTCATAGAATATAAGGTTTTTGTGAGCAAAATACTAATTATCAACGGTCCAAATCTTAATCTATTAGGTGAAAGAGAACAATCACAATATGGAAAAAAAGATTATAAATTTTTAGAAGAAATTTGTTTAAATAGAGCTAAAGAATTAAATATAGACTTGGAAATTACTCAATCTAATGTTGAGGGTGAGATTGTAAACATTATACAAAATTCAAGGAATACCCATGATGGGATAATTATTAATGCAGGAGGTTACACTCACACCTCAGTAGCTATTAGAGATTCCTTAAATATTTTTAAAAAACCTATTATAGAACTTCACATATCTAATATATATAAAAGAGAAGATTTTAGACAAAAGTCATTAATAAGTGATGTTGTAACTGGTGGTATTTTTGGACTTGGTATAGATGGTTATATTTTAGCCATAAATTCAATGCAAAAGTTATTACAAAATGGAAATTGATAAGAAGATAATTTTAAGACTTATTCAAGCTTTAGAAGATCTAAAAAAATCTTTAAAGGGAATTGAAATAGACAGCAAAGAAGAGTCTTTAGAGGAAGAAATTGAAATATCCGGAACAATTGTAAAAAGCCCAATTGTTGGAACCGCTTACCTGGCACCTGAACCAGGTGGAAAACAATTCATAGAAATAGGAAAAAAAATCAAAAAAGGAGACACAATAATGATTGTCGAAGCAATGAAAACTATGAATCATGTTCCTTCAACTTCTGACGGAATTGTTAAAGAAATCTCAGTTGAAGATGGTCAACCAGTAGAGTTTGGTCAAAAACTTATAATCATCGAGTAATGTTCAAAAAAATTCTTATTGCTAACCGAGGAGAAATTGCAGTTAGAATAATAAGGGCTTGCAAAGAATGGGGAATACAAACTGTTGCAATTCATTCTGACGTAGATAAAAACAGCATGCATGTAAGATTAGCCGATGAAAGTGTTTGTGTTGGAACACATCAGCCAGTTAATAGTTATTTAAATATTCCAGCAATTTTGTCTGCGATTGAATTAACTAATGCTGACGCAGTTCATCCGGGATATGGCTTTTTATCTGAAAATTCCGAATTTGCAAAAATCTTAGAAGATTACAAAATTAAATTCATTGGACCTTCGTCTAAATTAATTAAAATGATGGGTGATAAAATACAAGCTAAAAAAATTGCCAAACAATATGGTTTACCAGTAATCGAAGGTTCTGAGGGTGGTGTTTCTGATATAAATGAAGCTAAAAAAATTTGTAAAAATATTGGATTTCCAGTCCTTATAAAAGCAGCTGGAGGAGGGGGTGGAAAGGGAATGAAAATAGTAAATAAAGAAGAAGAATTTGAGAATTTATTTTTAACAGCAAAATCAGAAGCAAAAAAATTCTTTGGTAATGATGAGTTATATATAGAAAAATTTTTTCAAAATCCAAGACATATAGAAGTACAAATTTTATCAGGTAAAAATAGAACTGTTCATTTACACGAAAGAGATTGCTCAGTTCAAAGAAGACACCAAAAACTAATAGAAGAAACCCCAAGCCCTATATTAAAAAATGAATTAAGAAATGATTTATTTGAAAAAACAGTAAAAATGGTTAGTCAAATTGGTTATGAAGGAGCCGGAACAGTAGAATTTATATACGAGAATAATAAATTTTACTTTTTAGAAATGAATACAAGAGTTCAAGTTGAACACCCAGTAACTGAAATGGTAACTGGAATAGATATTATAAAGGAACAAATTTGGATAGCATATACAGGTGAAACTGCTTTAAAGCAAGAAGATGTTAAACCAAGAGGTCACGCTATAGAATGTAGAATAAATGCTGAGGATGCAAGTAAAAACTTTCAACCTTCCCCTGGTACCATAGGTATGTGTCACCAACCATCTGGATTTAGAACTAGAGTAGATGGATCAATTTATCAAGGTTATAAAGTAACTCCTTATTATGATAGTATGGTTTGTAAATTAATATGTCATGGAAGAAACAGACAAGAAGCAATCCAAAGAATGCAAAGATCGTTAGATGAATTCGTAATTGAGGGAATTAAAACTACAATTGATTTGCACAAAAAACTACTTGATCACAAAAAATTTATTTCATCAGATTTTAATGTAAGTTGGTTAGATAATGAAAAAATTATTTAATTATAGCATTTTTTTAACCATATATCATAAACTGGATGATCAAATGGTCTGATTGAAGGACTTGATGCAAAGGTCCAATCATTAAAAATATATACTTTATCTTTATTTTTAGCTTTCAAATCTATAACTTGCATGTAGGCAGTTATTTCTGGATCGTCATCAAACTTTGAATTTTGGCATTTTAAAACATTAATTTCTAGATTTTGAAAAGTAAATTTTTCTCCAATTTTGATTTTAATATTAGATGTTTTTGAGCTTACCTTGTCTAAAATATATAATTCTGCAAAGGTTATTTTAGAATTTATATTATCTGCATAAGAATTATTATCAATTATTTGACATATAAATAAAATATATAAAAAAATATTAACTTTTCCAAGAACTGTATTTTTTTTTGACTGCATTCTTATTATTTTTTGGGTGGTATGAATTTTCAGTACCAGTTTGATTGGATAAATGTTCCTTCTGCCATTTATATTTTTTAAGCTCATGTAAATTTTGAATTTTATTATTCGTATGATGCATCCAAGAATACCATTCACTGGGAATCTTTGAAGCATCAACTTCACCTTTATAAATTACCCATCTTTTTCCTGCCTTGCTTTTATAATATTTATTACCTTGTTTATCTCTTCCAACATACTTACCATAAAAATATGTTTGAATTCTTGTTCCCAAAGTTTGCTGATTCCACCAAGTGAAAATTTCCTTAAAGATTGTCAACATAAAAATTAATTTTTATTTCAATTTCAAATTGTAAAAATTAAATTAGACTAAAAATTAAATTTGTATATACATTATTTGTTAAAGATTCAAATTTTTATTAGGAAAAATTATGGCAAAATACTTAGTTGAAACTTATTATACTTGTAGCATCAAAGTAAGTCATTACCTGGATGATATAAGTAAATCTAATCTTGAAAGTCTAGAAAAACGAGAAGATGGCAAATTTGAAATCTTAGATATGAAACTAGATAATAGAAAAACAAAAAATTTAGAAAAAATTGACACTAAAAAAGTTAATGTAATTGATGAAGATTCGAAAAAAATAGTTCCTAATAATTCTCTAAATCAAAATTCAAATATAAACGATAGTTTATCAAAAAATATTAAAGAAAGTATAGGTAAAAGATTTAGTATGCCAGATCGAAGAAAAGGATATATTCAAAAAGCCTCTATAGGTGATCACAAAATATACTTACATACAGGAGAATATAAAGACGGAAAAATTGGAGAAATATTTATCGATACTAGTAAAGAAGGAGAATTAGTAAAAGCATTGATGAATAATTTTGCAATAGCAGTGTCTTTGGGGCTGCAGTACGGAGTTCCACTTGATGAGTTTGTAAATGCTTATGTAGATACAAAATTTGAACCATCTGGGAAGGTATTTGGAAATGATCGAATTTTAAGCGCTACATCTATGCTTGATTATATTTTTAGAGAGCTTGCTATTTCTTATCTTAATAGAGAAGATTTGGCACATACTCCTTCGATTGGAAAGTTTGAAAAATCAGATGATAATATTTTGGAAGAAAATTCTGAAGATCAAAATCAGTTTTTAAAACTAGTTAAGGATATAACAAGCAAAGGATTTGTTAGAAGCAATTATAAAAAAAAACTTGTTGATCTTTCAGATATCAGAATAAATTTAAAAGGAAAAAAATAATTATTATTTTTTCTTAACAGATAGATTTAACTCTTTTAATTGCTCTTCATTAATTTCTGATGGAGCATTCATCATCAAATCTTGTGCATTTTGGTTCATTGGGAACATAGTGACCTCTCTTATATTTTTTTCGTTTGCTAAAAGCATAACTATTCTATCAATTCCTGGTGCCAAACCTCCATGAGGTGGAGCGCCATAACTTAAAGCGTTTATCATTCCACTAAATTTTTCATCAACGCTAGACTTTGAGTAACCTGCGATTTCAAATAATTTATACATTAAATCTGGAATATGATTTCTTATTGCGCCTGATGATAGTTCAACTCCATTACATACAATATCATACTGATAAGCCTTCATCGATAGAGGATCAGAAAAATCAAGATTTTTAATATCGCCTTGTGGCATAGAAAAAGGATTGTGGCTAAACTTTATTTTTTTTGTTATTTCATCTCTTTCAAAAATTGGATAATCAACAATCCAACAAAAAGAAAAGCAATCTTCATCAATTAGTTTTAATTCTTCAGCTATTTTAGTTCTAGCAAGATTTAAAATTTTTTCCACATCATTAGTTTTCCCACAAGATAAAAATACCGTATCTCCTACTTCAGCTTTGGTAAGTTTCATTATTTCTATTATAGAGTCTTCAGAAAAAAATTTTCCTATTGGCCCTTTACCTATTGTTTTGTCATTTCTTTCAATTGTAAAATATGCTAATCCAGATGAGCCTTGCTCTTTGGCCCAGTTATCTATTCCATCAAAGAAGCTTCTTGGTTTATTTTTTGTATCTTTTGTTATTAAACATCTTACAAAAGAACCGGACTTAACTAGTTTTTTAAATATATCAAATTTTACATCATCCCTTTTAAAAATTTCGGTTATATCAGATATTACTAATGGGTTTCTCAAATCTGGTTTATCTGTTCCATATTTTAACATTGCATTAGAATAGGTAATTTTAGGAAATTTATTATGAAGAATTTTTTTGTTAGAAAATTTTGTAAAAACTTTTAAAAATAATTTCTCAAATACTTCAAATATATCTTCTTGTTCTACGAATGACATTTCTACATCTAATTGATAAAATTCACCTGGACTTCTATCGGCTCTTGCATCTTCATCTCTAAAGCAAGGAGCAATTTGAAAATATTTATCAAATCCTGAAACCATAGCTAATTGTTTAAATTGTTGTGGAGCCTGAGGCAGAGCATAAAATTTTCCTGGATTTAATCTACTTGGAACTAAAAAATCTCTTGCACCTTCGGGGCTTGATGAAGTTAGAATTGGAGTTTGAAACTCTAAAAAACCTAATTTTTCCATTTCTGATCTTATGAATGAAATTATTTTTGATCTTAAAATAATATTTTGATGAATTTTTTTTCTTCTTAAATCTAAAAATCTATATTTAAGTCTAATTTCTTCTGAATACTCTTGATCAGAAAATACTGGCATTGGTAATTCTTTTGTTACACCCAATATTTCAAAAGTATTTATTGATACTTCAATTTGTCCGGTTGATAAATTTAAATTTATTGTTTCTTTTGTTCTCTCAATAACTTTTCCTTCAATTTTTATGACTGTTTCTAATGATAATTTTTCTATTTCCTTAAATATAGAATTGCTTTTATCAACTACGCATTGTGTTATTCCATAATTATCCCTTAAATCTAAAAATAATAAATTTCCATGATCTCTTTTTTTATTTATCCAACCAGATAAAATTATTTGATTGCCTTTATGATTTAAATTCAAATCATTGCAAGTGTGTGTTCTATATTTTGTCAATTTTACAATATCTCTTTTATTGTTTTTAAATTTATTGGCTTTTTCTTTTTTAAACTAAGCTCATCAATCTTATATATAAATTCAGATATTTTGCTATATGATCTATCAATCCTATTAATTATAAATTCTACTATTTTTTTTTCTATTTTAATCTGACGATCAGAAAAATTCTTTAGAATTATAGCAAAAATTAATTCATCATTTGGTGAGTCAATATTTGCAAATAACAAATTTTTACACCTTGAAACTAAATCTGGAAGTTTAAAATTAATTTTATTTAGAGGAATATTTGAATTTACTAACAGATATTTACTATCTTGATCCACTAAATTAAAAATAGAATAAATAATATTTTCATCAAGTTTATTTAAAAAACCATCAATTATAACACTTTCATATAACTTGATTTTTTTAAATATTTCATCATTAATTTCATTTTCATTTAAAAAGAGTGCATTGCTTTTAGATTTAAAAATGTTTGCAAGGTGTGTTTTTCCAGAAAAGTTTTCACCAGATATGTTAAGAATTTTTTTTTCCCATTTGGGCCATTTATCTATAAGATTAAAAGCAAAAAAATTACTCTCAGATACAAAAAAATCATGATTATTAAAATTTTTTTTAATATCAAATTTTAATAATAATTGGTTCAATTCTTTCACTGTAATCTCCATATTTCTTTTGAAGTGTCTACTTTAAAATTATTTAAAAACATTATATCTAAAAATCTATTAGGAGTACTATTGAAAATTATTTTATATAAAATTTCTTTGTTATTAAATTTTTCTATTTGATAACTTGAAACTAAATCAATACTAGAAAGACTATTTTCAAGTTGTCTTGAAAGATAAATATTTTTAGAATCAATTGATATTCTTATAGGAAGTTCTATTGATGTATTTATTTTATTTAAAGATTTCCATTTATCTTCATAATTCTCTTTTATTTCTAATATTATATTATTAATAAGTGCATCATTACTAATATTGCTAATTTTGTAAATTTTATGAGCAAGCAGTTTTTTTTTTCCAAAATCAATTTTAGAAAATACTCTTAACTGTGACTCTGATTTTAGGATAATTAAGATGATATTGTTTTGTAAATTGTATTTACTGGTTATTTCTGCAAAATTATAGTTTTCAATATTTTTAATATTTTTTTTTATTACAGCATAATCTTCTATATCTTCATTTGGCAAAATATAGTTAAGCAGATGATATTTTTTTATGTCTAAATTCCAATTATTATAGAAAATATTCTGATTTAAATAATAAAGTTCATTATTACCGGTATCAATTAATATTGGTAAAATAAAAGTATTAATATCTATAGGCGAAGATGGAATTATATTTTTTTTATTTAAATAATTAAATATTTTTTTTTTATTAAATTGAACATTAAATTGACTTATATATTTATTATTTTGAAACTTTTCATCAGAAATTGAGAAATTTTCAATCAAACTTTTGATTTCATTAATAGAAATTTCAGACAGCACTGCTCGATCTGCATTTTCTACAATTTTATAAATTAAAATTTTAAATGCTTTATCAAAAGCATTATCCATAACTTTAGATTTGTCAAAATTTAAATCGTATTTCTCTTCTACTTTAACTTTTGGAATATTAAAATTTTTACCTAAGGAAATATTTGTGGAAAACTCGTTAAAAAAAAAGACTATAATTAAAAAAAATATGTATACATAAAATAAGTATTTTTTTTTAAATAATGGCATAATCATCAATTATGAATTCAAAAAAGTTAACATATACAAAAAGTGGAGTTAACATTAAGAAAGCAAATAAATTTGTAAAGTTTATATCTTCAATTTCAAAAAAAACAGATAAAAGTGGTAATTTTAAGAACATCGGTGGATTTGGCGCAATGTCAAATATTCCAAATAATTTAAAAAATCCCTTAATTGTTACAAGTACAGATGGGGTTGGTACTAAGATTGAAATAGCAAATGAATTAAAAAAATTTAATACAATTGGAATAGACTTGGTAGCCATGTGCGTAAATGATTTAATCGTACAAGGTGCTAAACCATATCTATTTCTCGATTACATATCTATTAATAAAATTGATCTAAGAAAATTAAAAAATATTATTAAAGGAATAATTAAAGGATGTAGGTTGGCAAACTGTAAACTTGTAGGAGGGGAAACTGCTGAAATGCCTGGAACTTATGCAAAAGGAAAATTTGATATTGCAGGTTTTTCAGTTGGATTAGTTGAAAAGCATAAGGTTCTTAATTTAAACATAAAAAAAAATGATATAATTTTAGCTATCCCATCAAACGGGTTACATTCTAATGGCTATTCTTTAGTTAGAGAAGTTTTAAAAAAAAAAAAAATAAATTTATCTAAAAATAAATTTTTAAAAAAAGAATTAATAAAACCAACAAAAATATATGTCAACGAAGTCTTAAATTTAGTAAAGAAAAATATTTTAAATGGTTGTGCGAATATCACAGGCGGTGGCCTTAAAGATAATATTGAAAGAGTCATTCCCAATAATTTGTGTGCTGAAATAAATTTAGATAATATTAGAATTCAAAAAATTTTTACTTGGTTAAAAAATTCAGGTATAGCTGAAAACGAAATGTTAAAAACTTTTAATTGTGGTGTAGGTTTTTGCTTAATCATTAAAAAAAAAAATTTAGAAATAGTAAAAAAATATTTTTCAAAAAAATTTAAACCTTATATTATTGGAAAAATTACAAAAAACTCAACAAAAGTAAAATTAAGTGGAAAAATTAAATGGTAAAAAAAATAAATACTGCTGTATTTATTTCAGGCAGAGGAAGTAATTTAAAATCATTAATTAATTTTTCAAAAAAAAAAAATTCATCAATCGTAATTAAATTAGTAGTTTCAAATAATCCTATTGCTAAAGGTTTGCAATATGCAAAAAAATCAAAAATTAAAAATTTTGTGACATTGTTTAATAATAAAAATATTTCAGAAAAGAATATTTTAAAAAAACTTTATAAAAATAAAATAGAATTAATCTGTTTAGCTGGTTTTATGAAAATCCTTTCAAAAAATTTTATAATAAAATTTAAAAAACCTATAATTAATATTCATCCTTCGTTACTACCAAAGTATAAAGGCTTAAATACCCATAAAAGAGTTTTAAAAAATAAGGAAGTTGTTTCTGGTTCAACGGTTCATTTAGTTACTTCAAAATTGGATTCTGGAAAAATAATTTTACAAAAAAAAGTTAATGTCACAAATTCAGAAACTATAGAAAGTTTAGAAAAAAAAATTTTAAAGATTGAGCATATACTTTATCCTAAAGCGATAAAAAAATTTCTTTCTAGTCTTTAAAGAAAAAATCAATTTCTATTCTAGCATTTTCTAAACTGTCTGATCCGTGAACAGAATTTTTATCTATTGAAATTCCGTACTTTTTTCTTAAAGTTCCTTCTTCTGCCAATTCAGGATTTGTTGCCCCCATTAGCTTTCTATTATCTAATATTGCATTGTCTTTTTGAAGCTCCATGACAATAATTGGTCCAGAAGACAAATATGTACATAAATCATTATAAAAAGGTTTTGTTTGATGAACTTTATAAAATGTTTCAGCTTCTTGTTTCGAAATATGAATTTTCTTTTCTTGTAAAATTTCAAAGCCATTATTTTTAAATTCGTTTTTAATTTCTTCCTGCAAATTTCTTTCAACAGCATCTGGTTTTATAATTGATAATGTTTTTTCAATATCACTCATAATTATCTTCCACAAATTTATTTAATAATCTTACTCCATATCCAGTGGCGCCTCCTGAATTTAAAGCACCTGCATATTTTGAAAAAGCCATTCCTGCTATATCAAGATGGGCCCACGGAGTTTTATTTATTATAAATCTCTCCAAAAATTGTGCTGCGGTAGTAGAGCCCGCTCCACCCACATAATTAATATTTTGCATATCTGCATTTTTTGAGTCCATTAATTTATTGTAATTTTTATGTAGTGGTAACCTCCAAACTTTTTCATCAACTTTTTCTCCTGCTTCAAAAATCTGTTTTGAAAGTTTATCATCATTTGAAAAAAGTCCTGCATATTCAGAACCTAATGCTACAACTATAGCGCCCGTTAGTGTTGCTAAATCAACAATTAAATTGGGATTGAATTTTTTTTCAGTAAAAGTTAATGCATCTGCCAATACTAACCTACCTTCTGCATCTGTATTTAATACTTCAATTGTTTTTCCACTATATGATTTTACAATGTCCCCTGGCCTTTGTGCGTTACCTCCTGGCATATTTTCAACAAGTCCAACAACACCCACTGCGTTTATTTTTGCTTTTCTGAGTGCAAAATTTTTCATTAAACCCACTACTACTGCAGAACCTGCCATATCATATGTCATATCCTCCATAAATCGTGCGGGCTTTAAAGATATTCCCCCAGTATCAAAGCAAACTCCTTTTCCAACAAATGCCAATGGTTTATTGTTAGATTTTTTTCCCTTCCACTCTATTGTTACTAGATAAGAACCTCTGATGCTACCCTGTCCAACTCCTAGTAAAGCATTGCATCCTAATTTCTTTAATTTTTTTTTATCGTAAACCATTACCTTTAAACCAAATTTTTTCAACTTAGTTAATCTTTTTGCATACTCATCTGGATGTAAAATATTTCCGGGTTCGGATACTAGGTCTCTTGTAAAAAAAACACCATCTAATAATGCATCCAGCTTTTTTCTTAAAATATTTGTTTTACTCGACTCATTACCAACTATATTTAAACTAATATTTTTAATATTTTTATTTTTAGATTTGTAAATATCAAAACTATAAGATTTAAGTTTTGCACCATGTATAATTTTTTCTAATTGTAAACGATTAATGTAATTATCATCCACATTAATAAGTGAATTATGTATTTTATTTTTTTCTAAGTAATCAAATAGCTTTGATCCAATATTTTCATAATCTAATGAGATCGACAAGTTTTTACAATTTACAAAAATATAATTTGTGTTTTTATATTGTCTTTGAAAAAATAGATTTTCTTGAAATAATAGATTTTCCAAAACTGATTTAAGAATTAAATTTAGACCATTATTTTTAATCTTTTTACTTTTGATAAAAACTATCTCATTTAGGGTCTTGGCTTTTGATAATTTACTAGTAAAATTTACTTTTAGCTTCATTTTTCTGAATTATTTAATAGATAATGTTGTATATTTGTTAAAATAAAAAATTCAATGAATAAATTAATTTTTAGAAAATTATCCTTTGACATATTGTCCTTTTTCATTATTTCTTCACTAAGTATAACGCTTATTGTTTGGGTTATTCAAGCAGTCAATTTTTTAGATATAGTATCAGAAGATGGACACAGTCTCAAAATTTACTTTGGATATACTATTCTTAATCTACCGAAAATATTTAGCAGAATATTAATATTTATATTTTTTATATCTGCATTTTATATAATTAATAAATATGAAGATAATAATGAAATATTAGTTTTTTGGACAAATGGAATAAAAAAAATAAACTTTATTAACTTTATTTTAAAATTGTCATTTTTTTTTGTATTTTTACAATTAATTTTAAGTTTAATAATTGTACCATACACTCAAAATCAAGGAAGAATATACTTAAAAAATTCAAATATAGATTTTTTACCAACTTTAATATCAGAAAAAAAATTTATAAACGTTTTTAAAAGTTTGACAATCTTTATTGAAAATTACAAGCAGAATGGAAAAATTGAGAAAATTTTTATAAAAGAAAAAATAAGTGAAAACAAATCCAAAATTATTGTTGCAGAAGAAGCTCAAATTCTCAAACTAAAAGATAAATTTAAAATAAAACTTTTTAACGGAGCAATTACAAACGTAAATAAACAAAATATTTACAACATAAATTTTAAAGAAACTGAGTATGATTTGTCAAAATTTTCGTCAAAAACCGTTACTCATCAAAAAATACAACAAATAAATACTTTTCGTTTATTTAGTTGTTTTTCAAGTTATTATTTTAAAAACAATTATAATAAAAACTTTTTATGTGAGACTAGAAAAATAAAATCAATTTCCGAAGAATTATTTAAAAGATTAATAATTCCTTTGTATATATTTGTTCTATCATTAATAGCGGCGAGTTTAATTATAAAACCTAAAATAAATCCTTACGCAAAATATCATAAAATATTTATTTTTTTGTTAGGTTTTGGAATAATGATAATTTCACAAGTAAGTTTTAAATTTATATCAAAATCTATGTTATTAGATTTTATTGTAGTTATAGCCCCCTTATTATTAATTTTTTTTTACTATTTTATTTTAATTATTAAGACAAATTTAAAAATTGATAAATTATGATAATAAAAAAATATCAAAAATATATTATTAAAACTTATTTTTATAATTTCTTAATTATTTCATTAATTTTTTTAAGTATTGGTTTTATTTTAAATTTTTTTGAAGAACTAAAATTTTTTGATGACAAAAATGTAAGTGTTTATTATCCAATATTACTTACTTTATTAAATACTCCATCAATTCTTTTTGAACTTTTCCCTTTTATTTTTTTAATTACAACTAAGTTTTTTTACATTTATCTTAATGATAGAAATGAAATTGAAATTTTAAAAAATAATGGAATAAATTATTTCAAAATTTTATCTATACTATCATTTTTATCTTTAGTTTTAGGAGTGGCAATATTAATAATTTACTACACCTTTTCTTCTAACCTAAAAAGTCATTATTATAATTTTAAAAATAATTTTTCAGATAAAAATGAATATCTGGCTGTAGTTAATGAATCTGGATTATGGATTAAAGAAGAGATTAGTGAAACAATAAATATTATCCATGCAAAAAGGTTCAAAGAAAATTTTATTGAAGATATAACAATTACTCAAACTAATTCAAAATTTAAAATCCCGAATACTATTATTGCTGATAAAGCTGATATTTCAAAAAAAATATGGGTTCTTAATAATGTTCAACTTATAAATAGTAAAGCACAGAACAAAGAATTAGATAAATATTCGTATGAATCATCTTTTACTGGAGAAATTATAGCAAAGCTTTTTTCTAATCTTAATTCTTTAAATTTGTACCAATTATATGAATTATCAAAAAATTACTCTAAAATTGGATATTCAACAACTGAAGTAATGGTGCATTTAAATAAATTATATAGTATGCCTATCTTTTTTCTATTAATGACAGTATTAGGTTTTTTAATTATGATAAAATTTAAATTTATTAAAACAAAATTTTTTACAGTAGTTATAGGTGTATTTGTTTCAGTCATAGTTTACTATTTGAATTATTTTTCAAGTTTATTTGGATCTAATGAAACTTTGCCTATTGGTCTATCTATATGGTTACCTCATTTGATTCTTTTACTAATTTGCTCTCTAGGAATAGTTAAAATTAATGAAATTTAAATTTTTAATTTATATAATTTTGATATTAACAACATTTTTTAAAAATGGATTTGCCGAAGAAATACAATTTAATTCTTCTAACATTAAAGTTTTAGATGAAGGAAATATTATCAACGCACTAAATGTTGATGTTTACATTCCAAAAAAAAAAATTGAGATAGAAGGAGAAAGAGCTATATACAACAAGAAAAAAAGTGAATTAATAATAATTGGAAATGTAAAAATAAAAGATAATTTAGAAAATGTTTATCTTGAAGCAGAAAAAGTAATTTACAATCAAACAAAGGATATTTTACAAACATTTGGCACAACATTCATTAATGTTGAGGAAAAATATAATGTTTACTCTTATGATCTTTTCTACAATAGAAAATTGCAAACAATTTATACTGATCAAGAGACAATAATTAAAGATAACAAAAAAAATGTCTTTAATTTAGAAGACAATTTTATTTTTGACCTAGATAATGAAATAGTATCCTCTGATAAAACTAATATTATAGATAATAATAACAATGAATACGGATTTGAGAAAGCAAAGATTGATCTTAAAAATAATGAAATAGCAGGTAAAGAATTAAGAATAAATTTCATGGATTCTTACTTTGGAAATCCTGAAAATGACCCGATCCTCAAAGGAAAAGCCGCAATATCAGATAACAATAAAACAAAAATATATAAAGCGGTATTTACAACATGTAATACTGAAAATAAAAAATGCCCTGATTGGGAAATACAATCAGAGGAATTTACTCATGATAAGAATAATAAAGTATTTGAGTACAAAGATTCATGGTTAAAAGTTTTTGATAAAAAGATTTTTTATTTTCCTTTTTTTAGCCATCCTGATCCAACTGTAGATAGAAAATCAGGTTTTTTAACACCAGTTTATGGAAGTTCTAATAACTTTGGAAGTTGGATTAATATTCCATATTTTAAAGTCATTAATGAAGATAAAGATTTGACTTTTAACCCAAGAATATATGCAGATGATAAATTTATCTTACAATCCGAATATAGACAAGCATTTAATAAATCAAATCTTGTATCTGACTTCAGCTATAATAATGATGGAAAAAATACAAATGCTCACTTCTTTACCAATGTAATTGGTGATTTTGAATCTGGTACTAATTTTAATTTTAAATATCAAGATGTAACAAATGATAATTATTTAAAATTACACAATCTTTCAAATTCATCAAAGCTTATTGAAGATGAAAGTTTATTGACTACTCAACTTAATCTTTTTAAAAATATTGATAATAACACTAATTTAGAGACTAATTTCTCGGTTTATGAAGATTTATCAAAAGGAGATAGTGATAGATTTCAATACATATTACCAAATTTTACTTTTACTAAAAATTTATTAGTAACAGATAGTTACGATGGAAATTATAGCTTTATATCTAATGGTTTCCAAAAAAATTACGATACAAATAAATATGAAGCCTTATTAATTAATGATTTTATCTTTGAGTCAAACGATATTGTTACAAAATCTGGATTGCTTAGTAACTATAATCTCTTAATAAAAAATTTTAATTCCTATACTGAAAATTCAAGTAGTTATACTGAAAAAGAAGAATATGAGGTTTATGGGTCGTTATTATTCAAGACTAGTTATCCATTAAGAAAAATTAACACTGAAAGTAAAAATTATCTCAAGCCAATTATGTCATTAAGATATAGTCCAAATAATACAAAAAATATATCTGATAAGGACACAAGATTAAATTATAATAACATTTTTTCGTTTAACAGAATAGGAACTAATGAAGTAGTTGAAGGTGGTAAGTCAATATCTTTAGGTTTAGAATATGAAAGAAAAAATTTATATGACGAAAGTATTTTTGGTTTTAATATTGCTAATTCAATTAGTGATAAAAAAAATGATAACCTTCCTACAAAATCAACTTTAAACCAAACTAGATCAGATTTTGTTGGTAATATATTTTATTCTCCAAACAATATTTTAGATTTTAACTATAAATTTTCATATGATAGAGATTTTAAAAATTCAAACTACGACTCAATCTCATCAACAATTGATGTTAATAATTTTATTACAACTTTTAACTTTCTTTCTGAAGATGGAGATATAGGAAACAATGAAATAGTTTCAAATACCACAATGTTTAAATTCGATAAAAATAATAGTTTAAAATTTGAAACAAGCAAAGATCTTAAAAACGATTTTACAGAATATTACAATCTTATATATTCTTATGAAACAGATTGTATAATAGCATCAGCAGAATATAACAAAAAATATTACAAAGATGGTAGTTTATTGCCTGATAATAGCCTTTTATTTACAATTAAATTTATACCTTTCGCAGAATTAAAATCAAGTGAAGCTTCATTAAATTAAATAATGTTAAAAAGAAAATTTTTTTTTATATTTTTTTTCTATCTATTTTTTTTTAATTTTACATATTCAAATGAAATAAAGATTATAGTCAAAATAGATAACGAATTAATTACAAATGTTGATATTGAAAATGAAAAAAAATATCTTTTGTTGTTAAATGAAAATTTAAATAAACTTTCAAAGGAAGAAAATTTTATTTTAGCAAAAAATTCATTAATTCGTGAAAAAATCAAAATGAAAGAGATAAGTAAATTTTATAAAGAAAATAATGACATCGAATTTGAAAATAAAATTATTGAAAATTTTTATAAAAGATTAGGATTTTCTAGCAAAAACGATTTTGAAAAATTTATAATGGAAAAAAACTTAAATTTTGACAATTTGAAAAAAAAATTAATCTTAGAAGGAGTATGGAATCAGATAGTTTATAGAAAATATAAAGATAAAATAAAAATAGACAAACTATACATAAAAGAAAAAATTAAAAAAAACTACAATAATCAAGAGAAAAAATACGAATATAATTTATCTGAAATTTTAGTTGATGTAGAAAAAAATATTTCTTTTATTGAAAATGAATTGGTAAAATATATTGAAAAATTTGGCTTTAAAATAGCTGCAAACAAATATAGTAAATCAGATACATCTATATATGGAGGTGAAATTGGATGGATAAAAAGCTCTAGTTTATCTGAGAAAATAAGAAAAAAAATTAGCTTTATAAATATTGGAGAAATTACAGAAGTAATTCAAACTCCGAGCGGATATCTGATATTAAAATTAAATGATAAAAAAGAAATTACAGAAAAATTTAACTTAGAGAAAGAACTTGAGATACAAGTACAATTTGAACAAAATAGACAACTTAATCAATATTCTTTGAATTACTATAAAAAATTAAAACAAAATGCAAATATTTATGAAAGTAAATAAAATATTAATTGTTATGGGTGAGCCTCAAAGTATTTTTTCTGAAATACTATTTAAATATTTTGTGTCAAAAGATTTTTACGTGAATAAAAAAATAATTATCCTAATAGGTGATAAAAATTTGCTTCAATCTCATATGAAAAAATTAAAGTATAATTTACATTTAAATTTAATAGAAGACATAAATGATGCAAGTTTAAGAAAGGTAAATATATTAAATGTTAAATATAAAAATAAAAAAATTTTTTCAAAAATTTCCTCAGATTCTAAAAATTATATTTCTAATTGTTTTAAAAAAAGTTTAAATATAATTAAAAATACTAAAGATATTGTTCTAATAAATGGACCAGTATCAAAAAAGCATTTTCTAAACAAAAAATATCCTGGAATTACTGAATACATATCAAAAAAAACTAAATCAAAAAATCAAATTATGTTAATTTTTAACAATAAATTATCTGTTTCTCCAGTTACTACCCACCTTCCAATAAAAGAAGTTCATAAAAACATAAGTAGTAAAAAAATTATTAAAAATGTAATACAAATTAATGAATTTTATAAAAATTTTTTAAAAAAAAACCCAAAATTTGCAATTTTAGGTCTTAATCCTCATTGTGAAACAATAAACCAAATAAGTGAAGAGAAAAAAACAATAATACCAGCAATAATTTATTTAAAAAAAATAAAATTAAATGTGAGTGGGCCATTTTCAGCAGATACATTTTTTTTAAAAAAAAATATTAAAAAATATGATGTCGTAATCGGTATGTATCATGACCAAGTTTTAACACCTATTAAGACTTTATATAAATTCGATGCTATTAATATTACTATAGGCCTACCTTTTTTAAGAATTTCTCCTGATCACGGTCCAAATGATAATATGTTAGGAAAAAATCAATCTGATCCATCTTCTATTTTTCGTGCAATGAAATTTATAAAAAAAATTAGATGAAAATTTTACCAAAAAGAAGTCTAGGTCAAAATTTTTTAATTGATAAAAACATTTTAAACTTGATAAGTAATGTTGGTGAGGTAACCTCTAAGGACATTGTTCTAGAAGTGGGGCCTGGAACTGGCAATTTAACTGAAAAAATATTGGAAAAAAATCCAAGTAAACTTATAGTAATCGAAAAAGATAAATATCTATCTAAAATTTTAAATAAAAAATTTAATGGCAAAATCGAAATAATTAATCAAGATATTCTTAATTACAATCATAATATTTGTAAGGATAAGAAAATTATTATTTTTGGGAATTTGCCATATAATATTTCTACTCAAATATTAACTTCATGGATTAAAATTAATAACCTCAAAAATTTCTGTAAACGATTTATATTGATGTTTCAAAAAGAAGTTGCTGATAGAATTTTGGCAGAAACTAATTCTAAAAACTATGGAAGATTATCAATTATATCCTCATGGAAAATGGAAATTAAAAAAATAACAGACATAAATTCTTCATGTTTTTATCCATCTCCTAAAATTAAAAGTACACTTTTGCTTTTTATACCCAAAACTAACTATTACAAATTAAAGAATCCAAAAAACTTAGAACATGTAACTAACATTTTTTTTAACCAAAGAAGAAAAATGATTAAAAATCCTTTAAAATTTTTATTTAAAGACTATTTAAAAGTAGCAAAAGATTTATCTTTAGATTTAACTTTAAGACCTCAAAATTTAACAAATTTAAATTATTATCAAATCTGCTCTTTTTATGAAAAATCAATTAAGCAAACTTGAAACATGTTTGCTTATTAAATTCTTATCATAATTTTCTAAAATATTATTATCTTTTTTTAAATTAATATATTTAATTATTTTTTTATAACATTCTTCTAAATTATCATTGACCACTACTAAATCATAGTTTTTCCAATGTAATACATCTTTATCAAATTGCTTCATTCTTTCTTTAGCATTTTTTTCATCATTTGAGTCTCTATTTAAAAGTCTTTTAAAAAGTTCTTCTCTAGATGGAGGTAAAATGAATATAGTGATTATTTTATATTTCAAGTTTTTTTGTTTAATTTGTTCAGTTCCTTGCCAATCAATATCAAAAATAATATTTTCACCATTATCTAATTTTTCAATAACAATATCCTTAGATGAACCATAGTAATTTTTAAAAACTTTTGCATATTCCAAAAATTTTTGTTCTGAAATTATCTTTTTAAATTCTTCAAGCGTTACAAAATAGTAATCAATACCATCTTTTTCATTGCTTCTAGGTTTTCTTGTTGTGTGAGAAATAGATATTGAGAAATTATTTTTAGATGAAATTTCTTTTACTAATGATGTCTTCCCTGCACCCGAAGGAGATGATAATATTACTATTATCCCTTCATGATTATAGGACATGGTTTATTAAAATTAGTTCGCTTTATTTTCAATAAATTTTACAGCATCTCCTACAGTAAGGATTTTTTCTGCATCGCTATCCGAAATTTCAGAACCAAACTCTTCTTCGAAAGCCATAACTAATTCTACTGTGTCTAAACTATCTGCTCCCAGGTCATCAATAAAACTTGATTCTTCGGTAACCTTAGCTTCATCAATACCCAGGTGATCTGCTACAATTTTTTTTACTTTACTTGAAATATCTTCTGACATTTTGTTCCTTTGGGTTAAATCGTTAATAAATAATTTAATAATTTTGTCAACTAAAATACATGCCACCATTTACATGTATAGTTTCTCCCGTAATATAGTCTGAAAGGTTAGAACAAAGAAAAATAACTGTATTTGCTACTTCTTTTGGATCTCCAAATCTATTAAGTGGTATTTTAGATTTTAAAAGTTGTTTGTAATCATCATTTATCTTATTGGTCATATCTGAAGTTATAAAACCTGGGGATACACAATTAATATTTATATTTTTCTTTCCATATTCTAATGCTAAACTTTTTGACATTGCTACTAAACCAGCTTTTGAAGCAGAATAATTTGCTTGACCGATATTTCCTGTATGTCCCACTACAGAAGTAATATTTATAATTTTTCCTTTTTTATTTTTTATCATTTTTTTAATAACATTTTTGCTTAACAAAAAGGCTGCTGTAAGATTTATATTTATAACTTTATTCCATTCCTCTTCTTTCATCCTGATCGAAAGATTATCTTTTGTTATTCCAGCATTGTTTATTAAAACATCGATTTTATTTCCTAACAATTCATTTGCTCTATTTATAAAGTTTTCAATTTCTTCGTGGGCAGATATATCAAATCTCTCAGTTTTAACTGACTTATATTTTTCGTTTATAGATTTTAACTTTTCTTCATTTGTTCCTGTCGCTAAAATATTTGCTCCTGAGGAAACAAGTTTTTCAAGAATTGCACCTCCTATTCCACCTGTTGCGCCAGTTAAAACAATATTTAAATTTTTTATATTAATCATTAAATTAAATTTTTTAAATCTTCTGATTCATTAATTTGAATTAATTTTACTCCTCTATCAATTCTTTTTACTAGACCAGATAAAACCTTTCCAGGTCCAATTTCAATAAATTTATCTACTTTACAATTTATCATATTTATAACAATTTCTCTCCATCTTACAGGCTTTTCTATTTGTTCTATCAATAATTTTTTTATATCATTTGGATCGTTTGTCTTTTGTGCAGTAACATTTGACATTATTTCAATTTGAGGTTTATGAAATTCTGTTTTTTCTATTTCTTTTCTCATTATTTCTGTTGCACTTTTCATTAACTCACAATGAAAAGGTGCACTTACTGGTAAAATAATATTTTTTATTTTCTGATGTTTTAAGACATCTGAAAATTTATTTAAATCTCTCAAATTTCCACTAACTACAATTTGTCCTATAGAATTGTCATTAGCTATAAAACATTTAAAATTATTTTTATTTAAATCTATAATTTCATTTAATTTTTCTACATCTGAACCTAAAACTGCTAACATTCCACCTTGGCCATTTGGCACAGCAGACTGCATAGATTTACCTCTGATTTGTAATAATTTAATTGTTTGTTCAAATGTTAAAGAATTAGCACATGCTAAAGCAGAATATTCCCCCAAAGAATGTCCAGCAAAAAATTGCGCATTTTTTAAATTAAAAGATGTTTCTCTTTTAATTACCTCTTGAATACAATAGCTTACTAAAAATATTGCAGGCTGAGTGTTTTCTGTTTTATCAAGTAAATTTTTTGGTCCTTCTAATATAATTTTACTTATTGAACTTTGAAGAATATCATCAGCTTTTTCGAATAAAAGTTTTACATAATCATATTTTTCATAAAGATTTGTTCCCATTCCTACAGATTGAGAACCTTGACCTGGAAATAAAACAGAAAACATAGAAAATATAAATAAATTTACTATTTTTTGTATTGTAATTAAAATTTTATAATAGTATATCCTCTGATTTTTAAAAGAATAAATATGAACTTATACGAACATACAATCATTGCTAGACAAGATACTGGTCCAGCACAACTAAAACAGTTGCAAGAAAAATACTCAAAAATAGTGGAAAAAAACGATGGAGATATTGTCAAGCTTGAAAGCTGGGGTCTGATGAATTTATCTTTTCTAATTAAAAAAAATAAAAAAGGAAATTATATTCACTTTAAAATTAAAGCTAATGGTAAAACAATTTCTGAGTTAGAAAAAACTGAAAAAATTGACAAAAATCTTTTAAGATATTTAACAGTTAGAGTAAAACAATTTGATTTAAAAACAGATTATTTTAATAAAAATGAAGACAAAGAAAGTGAACAAAATATAAAAAACAAAAATGAAAAAAAGAAATAATAAAAAAAGAAATACCCAAAGTAATTTTTCAAAACTAAGTATTTTTCAAAATCAAAAATATAAGTTCAAGAAAAAATGCCCTTTGTCAGGAAAAGGAGCTCCATTAATTGATTATAAAAATATTAAATTATTAAGAAGATATATTTCAGAAAATGGAAAAATTTTACCGTCAAGAATTACCTCGGTAAGTCAAAAAAAACAAAGAGAATTGTCATTATCAATAAAAAGAGCAAGAAATTTAGCTTTAATATAATGAAAGTTATTTTATTAGAAAACATAAGTAAAGTTGGATCAATTGGTGAAATAATTGATGTAAAAAGAGGTTTCGCAAGAAACTATTTAATATCGAAAAAAAAAGCTTTGTTTGCTTCAAAAGAAAATATTAAAGAAGTTGAAACAATTAAGCAAGAACTAGGTAAAAAAGATCAAGAAAAAAAGAAAAAAGCTAAATCCATTCAAGAAAAAATTAAAAATAAAGTTTTTGAAATTAAAAAACTAAGCACTGAAAACAAAGAATTATATGGTTCAGTTAAACCAACAGAAATTTCTAAACTTTTGTCAAGTATAGAGCAAGTTGAAATAAACCCATCACTTATACAACCAAGCAAAGAAATAAAATCATTAGGTGAATTTAAAGTATCAATAAATTTACACTCAGAAGTTCAAGTTAATATAATTATTAAAGTTACTCCCCAAGAAGAAACTAAATAATTATACATTTTTTTCCCCAGATATTTTTTACAATTGTATTTAAAATTAAATTTTCTATTTTAAGTTATGGCTTTAAATTTAATAAAAAATAAATTAACAGAATTGCCAAATAATATAGAAGCTGAACAGTCAGTTATAGGTTCCATTTTGCTCTCTAATGAAATTTTTGACGAAATTAGTACGATAATTTCTAATAAAAATTTTTTTGACCCAATGCACCAGAAAATATTTGCTGCGATAGAAAAACTTGTTTATTCTGGAATGCTAGCAAACCCTATTACCCTTAAAAATTATTTTGAAAATGAAAAAGATGATTTAAATGTCCCTGAGTACTTAGTGAAAATTACTAAATTTTCTACTTCAATCAGACAATCAATTGAATATTCTAAATTAATTTATGATTTATTTGTAAAAAGAGAATTAATAAAAATTTCTGAAAATGTTATTGATGAAGCAAAATTAAATGATTTAGAAAATGATGGTCAAAAAATAATTCAAAGTTTTGAAAAATCTTTATTTGATTTAGCTGAAAAGGGATCATTTAATTCTTCTTTGGTAAAATTTGATGAAGCTATGAGACAAACGATAGAAATGGCATCAAATGCTTATAAAAATGAAGAAGGTATAGTTGGTGTTCCAACTGGTCTTACAGATTTAGATGACAGATTAGGTGGTTTACATAAATCTGATTTGGTAATTATTGCTGGAAGACCTTCTATGGGTAAAACTGCTCTAGCAACAAATATTGCGTTTAATGCTGCTAAAAAATTACAAGAAGAAGGAAAAAAATCTACAATAGCTTTTTTTTCATTAGAAATGTCTTCTGAGCAACTTTCTACAAGAATTTTAGCAGAGCAATCTAGAATAAAATCAAATGATATTAGAAGAGGAAAAATTTCAGAGGAGCAATTTGATAAGTTTATAGAAACTTCTAAAAATATATCTGAACTTCCTTTGTATATTGATGAGACTCCAGCTATCTCCATAGCAGCTTTAAGTAACAGAGCAAGAAGGATAAAAAGATTATATGGACTAGATATGGTTGTAATAGATTATATACAATTAATGAGTGCTTCAAATTATAGGGAAGGAAGAGTCCAAGAAATATCAGAAATCACACAAGGATTAAAAGCTTTAGCGAAAGAACTATCTGTTCCTGTGCTTGCTTTATCCCAGCTTTCAAGAGCAGTTGAGCAAAGAGATGATAAAAAACCACAACTCGCAGATTTGAGAGAATCAGGCTCCATAGAGCAAGATGCTGATGTAGTAATGTTTGTGTATAGAGAAGCATACTATCTTGAAAGAAAAGAGCCAAGGCCTGCTACAGTAGAATATGCTGAATGGCAGGCAAAAATGAATGAAGTTTCAAATTTGGCTGAAATTATCATTGGAAAACAACGTCATGGACCAACAGGAAATGTAATGGTTGAATTTGAGGCAATGTTCACCAAATTTAAAGATATTCAAAATAATTAATATAATTTATAAAAGCTAAGATTGAATGTTAGCTAATTTTTATCAAAAAAATATTATAGAAAAACCAAAATTAATTTTTATCCTATTATTAATTTGTTTAGTTAGTTTTGGATACAATTCAAAAAATTTTAAATTAGATGCTTCTTCTGAAACACTTTTAATAGAAGGTGACCCAGACCTTAAATATTTGAATGAAATAACAAATAGGTATGGTGCTAGAGAATTTTTAGTACTTACATATACACCTCAAGAAAATATGATTTCTTCAAACTCAATAAGAAATTTAAGTAATCTAAAAGATAAAATTGTAAAATTAGATTGGGTTCATGGAGTAATAACTTTATTAGACATTCCACTTCTAAGTAGTTCTGATAAGCCTTTGATTGAAAGACTGCAAAACTTTCAGACATTAAAAAGTGATGACATTGATAAAAAACGAGGTTTTGAAGAAATTGTTAATAGTCCTGTTTTTAGAAATTTTGTTGTAAGTGAAGATGGTAAAACAAGCGGTATTATAGTTTATCTAAAATCAAAAGATAAAGAGAAGAAATTTAAAAATAGATATGAGTTAGAAAAATATAAAGATGAATTAAAAAAGAAAAATCATGAAAATATTTTGGAAATCAGAGAGGTAATTAAAGAATTTAGCAAAGAAAGCAAAATTCATCTTGGTGGAATTCCTATGATTGCAGATGATATGATGTCATATATTAAAAATGATATAGTTGTTTTTGGGCTTGGAGTTCTTTTATTTATAGTTGCAACACTATGGTTTGTTTTTAGAAAGCTTATTTGGATAATAGTTCCAATCAGTAGTTGTTTTTTTTCAGTAATTATAATGATGGGTTTGCTAGGTTTGTTGGGTTGGAAAGTAACAGTGATTTCATCAAACTTTATTGCCTTGATGTTAATTTTAACGATGGCAATGAATATTCATATGAGTACAAGATTTTTACAACTAACAAAACAATTCCCAAAACTAAAGAAATCAAAAATTATCTTGATGGCAACAGAAAAAATGTTTTGGCCAATTATTTATACAGTGCTTACAACAATTTGTGCTTTTCTTTCATTAATTTTTAGTGAAATAAAACCTATTATTGATTTTGGTTGGATGATGACTTTGGGTTTAATAACTTCATTTGTGATTACATTTACTCTTCTTCCAACTTTATTAAATTTCGTAAAAAGTAATAACGTTTCTTTATCAAAAGAGCAGAAATCAAAAATTACATCATTTTTTGGCATCATATCAATAAATAACAAAAATATAATTTTTAGTATCACGGCTGTTATAATTATTTTAAGTATTTTGGGAATCCTAAGATTAGAAGTAGAAAATAGCTTTATAAATTATTTCAAAAAAGATACTGAAATTTATAAAGGAATGAAGCTCATTGATGAAAAGCTTGGAGGAACAACGCCACTGGAGGTTATTATAAAATTTCCTAAAGCAGAAAAGGAAGAAAGTGAAGATGAAGATGATTGGGGAGATGAAGATGAAGGTAATGAAAAATATTGGTTTACAAAAGACAAGATAAATAAAATTAACATGGTTCATAACTACTTAGATAGTTTAGAACCAGTAGGAAAAGTTTTATCATTTTCTTCGATTATTGATGTAGCTACTCAGCTTAATAATAATAAACCCTTGGGTACTCTTGAAATGGGAGTTCTTTATTCGAAAATCCCAGATACTATTAAAAAAGAAATAGTCGATCCTTACATTTCAATTGAAGACTCTGAAGCGAGAGTAAGTTTAAGAATTAAAGATTCTCAAGAAGGTCTTCGAAGAAATGATCTCTTAAATAAAATAAACTATGATTTGGAAAATAAATTAGGACTAAAAAAAGATGAGTTTAGATTAGGTGGTGTTTTAATTTTATTTAACAACTTGCTACAAAGTTTATTCAAATCACAAATCCTAACTTTAGGTTTTGTAATGGTTGGTATACTTATTATGTTTTTAATATTATTTAGAAATATTAAACTTTCTTTAATTGGGGTTGTACCAAATTTTATTGCTGCTTTTTTTATACTTGGAATAATTGGTTTAGCTGGAATACCGCTTGATATGATGACAATTACTATTGCGGCAATAACCATAGGTATAGCTGTGGATAATAGCATTCATTATATTTATCGGTTTAAAGAGGAATATTCAAAAATTAAAAATTACAAAAAAACTCTTTCACTCTGTCATTCTACAGTAGGTATAGCAATACTAAATACATCTATAACTATAGTTTTTGGATTTTCAATTTTAGTTTTGTCAAATTTCATACCGACTATTTACTTTGGAATTTTTACAGGAATTGCAATGTTACTAGCTATGATATCAGTGTTAACACTTCTTCCTGCTCTATTACTTACATTTAAACCATTTAAATGATTGAAAATATTCAAAATATTTTTGAACAAGTAACATTGTTTGATTATATTTACATGATTTTAACTATTTTATTTATAATTCAAGGAATTTTAAAAGGTTTTGTATTAAGCATCTTATCGGCTGCAAAATGGATATTGGCATATGTAGTTACAATCTATATTTTT
>Ga0208261_1000198_pt1 | contig 25822 bp, 25 predicted proteins | sample Knorr_S7_td_DCM__FD_185595 | JGI IMG/M metagenome (GOLD analysis project Ga0208261, IMG submission 185595) | Marine microbial communities from Southern Atlantic Ocean transect - Knorr_S7_td_DCM_ad_131m_LV_B (SPAdes) (version 3) | ecosystem: Environmental > Aquatic > Marine > Oceanic | place...
AGCAAAAAAGCATATTTATATCGTGGATTGGCATATTATGAAAGACAAGAATATACAAAAGCATTAGAGGATTTAACAACATATATAGATTCCAAACCAACAGAAGATATTTGTCTATCTGAAGCACATAAAGGTCGATCATTAGTATATTTAAGTACTGGAAAAGAAACTGAAGCAACTGATGATTTTACTAAAGCAACTACTCTTTCGAGTGGATTAACAAAAAACCCTTGTTTACTATATTAATTTGATTTTTACTGCAATTATTTTTTAGGCTCTTTGGTGAACAGTAAGGAAATAGCTGAAATAACTGCTATTATGGTAAGTAATGGAAAGACAAGATCGTAACTTTGGGTTAAATCATATATTATGCCTGAACTTAATCCTCCTAATGCCATTCCTGCATTCATAAACAGGTCTCCGATACCTCGGATAGAACCTATTGCTACTCTTCCGAAGTAATTTGGCAGGGTAATAAGTGCTATTGTCCAGGTACCTCCAAGTCCAAATCCAAATATAAGAGCTGCTGAAAATGCCATAGCTGTATTATCAGCAAATAGAAATATTAATGCACCTGTACCAGTAAAAACTGCAGTTAAGCTACCTCGAATGTTTGATTTCATTTTTTCAGAAATTATCCCCCATAATAATCCGCCTAAACCTGTACCTATAGCTAAAACTGTAATTGCAAAAGCAGCTGTCATAGGTTGTAATCCATTGGCTACTAATAATGCAGAAATATGAAAATTTACACTTGTATGTACAAATGACAACAGCAACATATTAGTGCATAGGATCCAGAGTATCGGTGAAGACAACGATTCTTTTAAGGTCCATGATCCTGAGGTTTCAATATCATTGTATTGTTCATTAGTTGTATTAATAGGATCTGGGTTTATATTGAAATTTTCTGGTTTAGATATAATAAACAGAAGGGAAGGGATTGCTCCTATAATCCATACCGTTACACCTAACCATAACCATGCTTCTCTCCAACCTACGGTATCAATTAAAAATTGGGAATATACGGGAATTAATCCCATACCTATAGAAGTTATAAGTATAGATATTCCATTAGCCCTACCTCTTCTTCTTATAAACCAACGAGAAACAACTGTTGTACCTGAATTCATTATTGGCGCAACAAAGAGTAAACGAGCGATTCCAAATAATATATAAAAACTTAGTGGAGTAATCCAATAATTCAGAAATATAAGTGATATACCCATTATTAGTAGTGATATGGATAAGACAAATTTATCGCCTTTACGATCAATTACCCATCCGCTAATTGGTGCGAGTGTTATAGCGATTAAGCCTGCTATTGTTGGAGCTCCAATAATTAAAGTCCTACTCCAACCAAGTTCATTAGCCATTGGTGTAACAAAAACTGATAAGGTTAGTGCTGCTGCTGCACATGCTGCAATTGTAGCAATCCCTGATGATAAAAGTATTATCCATCCATAATAAAATGGTGTTATTTTAATTAAAAAAAGGCTAAATTGGTTCATATACTAATGCAATATATTTGTATTGTTAATGTATAAATAATTATAAAAAATGCAATATTAGAATAAATATACTACGCTAATATGCAATAAATATAATTCAAAAAATGTTAAAACATTCTTCCCTGAGGTTCTATTCCCAAGAAGAATTGTCCCGCCGTTTCATAATGTGATAAACGACCTTGAATTTGTTGGGTAATAGCATGGGCATCTTGAAATTTTCTTTGAATAGGGTTCCCTTCAAATATTGAACTCGCCCCACATATTGTATAAGCCATATTTACAACTTCTGCTGATTGTCTTATTGCGTGTGTGCTCGCAAGTCTTAATTCTATACGGTCTTCTATTTCAAGTTTTCCGTTGTTTCTAGCTTCATTCCAAACATGCTCCGCCTTTTGTAAGACAAAAGCATTTGATGATCCCCATAAAGCTTCAGCATGTCCTATTTCACGTTGTGTTGCAGATTGCTCTTGTAGTAATTGTTGCTCTTGAGGTACTTTTGTTTTTGATATCTCAATTGCTTTGTCTAAAGCTCCTCTTGCTACACCTAATGCTACAGAAGCAAATCCTGAAGCGAATAGTAAATTCTTTGGTATTACGTACAAACCGCCCTTTTCTTCTGTTTCATTAAACTCAGGAAATGTATACTCCTCAGGTACAAAAAAATCATTGACTTCAAAGCTAAAACTTCCTGTCCCTTTTAATCCATTTACTTGCCAAACATCAAAAAAATTCACATCTTTTTGAGGAATCATCATATTAATCTTTTTTGTTGGGTCTCTGTTTTCTATTGTTGATATAGCAATCACCCATGTGGCATGTTGTGATCCACTACTGAAGTTCCATCTTCCTGTTAATCTATATCCACCTTCGGTTGGAATTGCGTTAGCATATTGTGTTGGACCATTACATAAAATTGCCCTTTGGTCACTCCAAATTTCCTCAGCTAATGTTTTGGGCATAATTGCAGCGTTTGTAGATAGAATATTATTCTGATTGAAACACCAACCCATACTTCCATCCGCCTTAGATATCTCTTGTACAAGAGATAGGTAGTCCAGATAGTCAATTTCTTCACCCTTATATGTTTTAGGTATAAGCAGTCTGAAAAATCCTTTTTGCGCCATTTCGTTAATCAGTTGATCGGGGATCTTCCTATCAGCATTTATATTTGGAGATTGTTCAGCAATTTTTTGAGTTATTTCTTCTAGATTTAAATTAGTATTTATCATGATTTCAATCCTATTTTATTAGTATTTTGTAGCATACTCTTAATTAGATATTTTTCAAGTAGTGTATAATCATGTAATAAATCTATTAGCTGTAATAATTTCAAAATGAATAATTCATCAAAAGATAACTGTAAAGATAATAATAAAAAAAATACAAGTAATTCATATGATCCAAATTCTATGGGTTATGAATCTGCCGAAGTAGGTCACTTGTTAGTTGACCCAGCTAATTATGATGAAATAAATGATAAGAATAAAGAGAAAAAAAATAATTCAAAACCAAATTATGAATAACTATTTTCTAAAATAATGAAATAGATGTATTTAAAATACTTGTGATTAGACCTATAAGGCCACCAAAAACACCACCCCATACTACAAGCCAACCAAGATGATGTCTGATCATATCTTGTACAATTTGTTTAACCATTTCTGGAGTAAGTTCGTTTAACCTTGTATCAATAATTCCTTCGATTTTTTCTAATAAGTCTGTAGTTATATTATCAGTTATAGCGTCTGTTTTAAGATTATCTATCACATCACTAACGACAAGTTTGAGTTTTTCTATAATTGGTTCTTTTAGGACATTTAAAGCACTTTTCCCACCCACTAAAGCGAGCATACCACCAAATGAGGATTCTACGATTCCATCTTTTAAATGTTCAAATACTTCTTCATAATCGACTTTAGTGGCAATATTTTCTGGAGATAAGAGATTTTCATATTCTGCAAAAAAGTTTTTAACTCTTTCTTCAGTAAAAAATTCTTGTACAATTAATTTTTTTATACCAATTTTAAAGTCTTCGAATCGATTTGGTATTACTCCTGATCCATAAATGAGTGGGATTTTGTCAAATAACATATACACAGCAAGCCAATTAGTAACCCCACCTGCTAGTGAAAATAAGCCAGTAGTAAATATAATATTGCTATAAAATGGTGAATAATATCCACCAACCATTAGAAGTAAAGCAATTATATTTGTAGATCTATTTTTATTCATATATCGAAATTTAGGATGGTCGTTGAAATGGATAAGGAACTCCATTACCGCCTTTAATTGGTAAAACTGCGGTAGCTTTACCTGGGCATGCTTCTACATTATCTTGGTTTCTTAACCCTATTTCTAATTCTACAATCCCCATACCGTCTTTTTCATATTTATCTGTGACTTTCCCCCAAGTTGTAATCAAATCTCCAGGAACATTCATAGATCTATGTTGAAAACTAATTTTCCACAACCAACCTTCTAAGCCCACCCAATCTTTGACTAATTGGCACATAATTTGTTGCTTCCAACTGCCATTAATTAACACATTAGGAAGTTTTTCATGGTCTAAAGAAAAGGGATGATCATAATGTATGCGGTGCCAGTTTTCCTGAGAGGCACTCCATCTCATTATATGAGCTTGCGTCATTGGACCTTTAATAAGATTTGGAATATCCATACCTACTTTTACGTCATCAAAATAAACCTGTTTATTTGCTGTAGTCACTGTTTTCTCCTATCTTCTAATAGCAGTACTTCGAGAAATTAATAATAATTCTCCCTTATTATTTCGTACTTCTGTTTCACTAATTATAAATACCATTGGGCCTGAGCGCCCTTCTTTTTCAAGTATGTCTACAACTTTTGTTACTGAGGATGTTTTTTCACCTATTTTCATATATTTGAAAAACTCAATTTCATTACCCCCGTTTAACATACGTGGTATATGTGATAAATCCATTTTTGCTCCAGTGCCGTCAACAGCACTCATAAGTGCATCAAATTCAGGATTTTTTCTAAAGCCTTCACTTAAATTATCACTAGATCCCAGAGGTCTGCGATTTACACTTAGTGGGAATAATGGAGGACATACTATTCCTTCGTATCGAGTTGTTTTTGCAAACTCTTCATCGTGATATATCGGATCTTCATCCATAATTGCATGAACAAATCGTCGGTGCTCAGATATATTAGCTTCCATGTTTGATTCAACAGGAGTACTTGCCACACCAATATGTGATTTCATTTCGGGGGTAATATTACTTTTTTCAGACATAGTTACTTCTCCTTATATTTTTATTCATGAATCTTACTTATTTGTGTTCCAGAATCATAGACAAGAAATATTCAAAAAACAAGTAAATTTATTATTTTACATACCATAAATTTCTTAGCAAAAGGGTTACCAGTGCTGTAATACATAATCCTATGATTACTTGTATTAACATTGCAGTTGGTGCACCATATGTGTTTGAAATGAAACCAGCCGTTAATAGTCCGAGAGGTAATCCATAAATTGCTAACGATCGAACTCCCATAACTCTACCACGCATTTTTGCAGGTGTGATTTTTATCAATAGAGTTGCCATAGTCACCATAACATATGATTGAAATATACCTATGCTGAAAAGAATGATCATAAATATAGTTACATTAGTTGTAAATAATAACAAAATACCTAATCCGTGCCAGAGAAAAGATGATATTAATAAAAATCTACCACCACGTTGAAATGTGGTAAACGCAGCTATGCTTAATGATCCTATAAATGCACCAGTAAAAAGACTCGCAATTAATCTTCCGAGTCCATCAGGGCCAATGTATAGTATTTCTTTAGCAAATACTGTTAGTAATACATCTTTCATAGATAACATTGTGAAGTTAACGATAAAAGCCATAACTAAAAGCCCACATATAACTTGATTCATTTTTATATATTTACTCACTTTTTTTAAATTTTCCCACATTGAAACTTGATTTGGGCGATAGTTTGATTTTGGTAAAATAAGCATATAGCCTGATATCACTGAACCTATATATACAGATAGAATTAAAATATAAGCAGCAGAAATACCATAATATTTTAGTAGTAATCCACCTAAGAGAGGCCCAAGTATATTCATTAAATCGGTAGTAGAACGAGTTAACCCTATCGCATTTGCAAAAAGTTTGGGTTCAATCACATCTGCAGTTAAGACTTCTCTCATAATATTTCTAAAAGATCTTGCAAGACCAGATATGGTTATGATTACAAATAAGTGCCAAACTTCTAATAAATCTGTAAGTGCAAGAACGAGAAGAATAAATGACATAAATGCAAAAACAAAACGACCTATTAGTAATAAAGTTTTATGATTATATTTATCTACCCAAACTCCATAAAATGGAGAAGCAAGGGTACCCAAAAACCTAAGTGCTGCAAATATACCTAAAAGGGCTGGATTATCTGTCCTTTCTAGAACTACCCATGCTAGTACAAGCATTTCTGCAATATCACCAATTTGAAGAAAGGATTCACCAAATAGAAAATAGCGAAAATTTTTTTGTTTGAAAGATCTTAAAAGCATATAAGTAGTTTCTACGATATTTATCTTCTTGGCTAGTACAAACTAATTTACTCTATTGCTATAACAGGAATTAACTTCATATTTTCTGCTAATATTGTCAGATGTTTTTCAACAACTTCCCCAATTAGATTTTTTGTAATTATATCGAATTCTAAGTTTAAGATGGTTTTGCAAATATTTAAATTAATTGAAGTAATGATTCTTGTTGATCCGACAGTAATGTTGTAGGCAAGTCGAATTGCATAACCCGTTCGTTAAAGGATCCAGGATAATTCTCAGTTTACAAATCTTTCGTTTTTAGTAGGAAATGAATATTATTATTTACTTTTAATGTAGCCATGTTTGGTTTCTTCAGAGTTTCTGTTTAACTGAAAAGTATCATATAATATAAGATAATACTTGCTATGGTTGGTAAAGATAATTAAAAGTAGCAAAAAGTGCAAATATTTGAATGAATTATATTAAGCCTTTTGAAGTATTTATTTACATTCAATTAATTAATTTTCCTATTTTATATGAACGATAAAGTTTTATTTTGGTTTAGAAATGATTTACGAATGGCAGATAACCCTGGATTCTATGAAGCCTGTTTATCTGGTGAGGTTTTACCTGTATATATTTTAGATCACAATATTGATATTGGTTCAGCAAGTAAATGGTGGTTGTATTATTCTCTGAATAAATTAAATGATAGCCTACAAAATCATTTACATGTTGTTTCTGGTGATTCTGAATCAATTATTTTAGATATGTGTAAAACATATAGAATAGAAAGAGTTTATTGGAATAAATCTTATGAGCCATTTAGAATTAATCAAGATGATAAAATTCAAAAAGTACTTGCAGAACACAACATTTCTACTAGTACATATAACGGTTCTTTACTGTGGGAACCCCAGAAAGTAACAAAGTCTGATGGAACACCATATAAGGTATTTACCCCTTTTTATAGAAAAGGTTGTTTACAAAGCGAAGTTCCAAGATATACAGTTTCTGCCCCTAAGAATTTAAAATTGTTTAAAATACCAAAACAATACGGTATAAAAGAGTTAGGGCTATTACCTTCGAACAATTGGTACAAGAAATTTGATAATCACTGGGAAATAGGTGAGGTTGCAGCTCAAGAAAAGCTACATAATTTTATAAATTCAGGACTGAATGGATACAAAGAACAAAGAAATTATCCATTTAAAAAAAATGTATCTCGCCTATCTCCTCATCTGCATTTTGGAGAAATTTCACCTAATCAAATTTGGTATACCATAATCGAAAAAATTGGTAATAAGGATGTTGATCACTTTTTAAGTGAGTTAGGTTGGAGAGAATTTTCAAATTATCTCCTTTTCCACTTTCCGAATTTGAATGAGATAAATTTCCAGAGAAAATTTGATGATTTTCCTTGGAAATTTAATAATGAATTATTTTCAGCGTGGACCAAAGGAGAAACAGGTTACCCAATTGTTGATGCCGGTATGAGAGAATTATGGCAAACAGGCTATATTCATAACAGAGTAAGAATGATTGTTGCCTCTTTTTTAGTAAAAAATCTTTTAATTCATTGGCATTATGGTCGAGACTGGTTTTGGGATTGTTTAGTTGATGCCGATTTAGCAAATAATAGCGCAAGCTGGCAATGGGTCGCAGGTTCTGGAGCTGATGCTGCTCCATATTTCAGAATATTTAATCCCGTCATACAGGGAGAAAAATTTGATATAAATGGTGAATATACACGTAGATTTGTTCCTGAATTATCATTATTACCAAACAATTATTTGTTTAAACCCTGGGAAGCATCTAAAGAAATTCTAAATAGATCTTCAGTTGAATTAGGTAAAACATATCCTTTTCCAATTGTGGATTTGAGAGAGACTCGAGAAATTGCTTTAAACTCTTACAACGTAATAAGGGGAGTGTAGATAGTCTTATGGCGGAGGGAGTGGGATTCGAACCCACGATACCGTTGCCGATATAACAGTTTTCAAGACTGTCGCATTCGTCCACTCTGCCATCCCTCCAAGACTTAGAGATTGTATCATTTTAAAATGTATTTTCAATAGACAACTTGAAAATCTTTAGTATAATTGCCAAAACATTAATCTATTTAGGTAAAAAAATGAAATCAATAATAATAATAATTACCGCAACTATTTTTTCTTTTGGAGTAGGTTGTAGTCAAGTGGAATCATTAAATTCAGATTCTTCAGACGGTAATTCCGAAACAATAATTGAATTACAAGATCAAGTGAATCAATTACAAAAAGAAAATACACTATTGATGGAAAAATATGAAGAATTGGAGAATAAACTTAATAATTATAATCTTGTTAAAAAACCACCCATTGTAAATCCTAAGCCTGACGAAAAAAATCCTAATCCAGAAAATGGAGAAAAATGTCAACTTACTGGTGGGGAAACAGTACCTAATGGATGGTCAGGAAAGGATACAGGTTCAAACTATTGCAACCAATGTACTTGTATGAATGGTGCACTAGCTTGTACAAAAATGGCATGTATTCCCGATGGAAATGCAAATAATAAATTTGCTTTTAATGATTTTTGGCAATGGTATAAATCACCAGAAATGGAAGCTCAAGTGATGGTTCGCGGATTCAATGTCCCTTCTCGGGCAGAATATGCATCTATTTTAACTGGGATAGAAAATATCACCTTTGGTGAAGCAAAGAAATGGACTCCTTCATCGAATTGGGACAACCCCTACATATAGTACTTTTTGTCACGGCAATACAACAAGTTGTATATTTTCTCATTTAATGGTAGAATTCTCAAAATTCGTAATTCAATACTTCTATTACTGGTTCAATATAAATGAATTTAGGTGGATAGGATGTTAGAACTAAATGAAGAAAATCAAATAGTTGAAGAAAACGAAGATGATGATTATATTTCCAAAATTCCAGTTAATGGAATACCTGGATGGGATTTTCCTGAGCTCCATGGAGTGAGTTCTCCAATTCTGATTGCGACTACAGTATTACTTGTAATTTTCTCTATAATTCTTATAGTTATTTCTAACCAAATCACTTAATTTATGGACGCATCATTCCGCTATTTGAACCACCCATCATGCTACCACCCATCATGCTACCGCCCATCATCATACCTCCCATACCACCTTTCATTTGTTGTACCATTTCAAGTGGCATGCCTAACATAATATTCCAAGCATTACTTTTCATTGCTTCATTTTCTTTTACAACATAACCTGCGATACAATTACCATTTGGTTCACGTGCGATCCATGTGTGTTCTGGGAAGGTCATAACCAAGTGATCACCAGGATTCATACTTTGTGCAGGAATACTGAGGTAAAGTTGTTCGCTATTTTGGAAGTCTTTCCAATAAATATCAGCTGCTATACCCATAGTACCAATAAATAAAACTATCTCTTTATCTGCAACAGATGGATTTACTTGACTGTTTGGTTTAGATGGGCTTGAATATATTTCTTCGCAACTTTTAGGTTCAAGCATGAAGCGTGAAGGATCATTCATAAAAGCTTGATCTGGTATGACACCAGGCATCATTCCGCCGCCCATCATACTACCGCCCATATTCGGCATAGATTGGTTAGGCATAGGTTGATTAGGCATAGGTTGATTAGGCATAGGTTGATTAGGCATAGGTTGATTAGGCATTCCTGAATTAGAAGGCATTCTATTTACATTTGAATTAGTTCTATTGTTTTGTGAAGAATATCCTTGTTGGCTACTTGAAGATTGCATATTTGAGCCTTGGTTTTCTTTTTCGGATTCATGTAAATCAAATATTTGTTTTATAAAGTCTTTTTTGACAGGAGTAGTGACAAATGTATTTTTTCCAGCATTCATAACAATACCGATCATTCTGCCACAAACGTCAACTACTGGACTTCCTTCAAAAGAAGGTGAAACGCGCCCGTCCATAATCCAGTCTTTGGATCCAGACATTTTTCTTTCTCCTTCTTCAATAAATCCTGCTTCTTCAAGTTCAAATCTATTAATTGTTTCGTATGCTGCCGTATAAATTGTTTCATTTTCTAGTAATGGAATTGCATCAGTATCTCTAAGAATTAAGGGTTTTATTTGAGTGTCACTCGACTGAAAAACTAAACCTGCTCTTCCTTCGTTATCATTAACATGAAGATAATCTGGTTGTTCTACACCCCCACCAAAAAACATTCCTTGAACTCCGGTATTTCCACCAAAACGCCTTGAGCTGGTTACTACTATTTTTTGATCACCTTCAACGTCAATATTTACTACGGCACCTGAGAGAGGTTTAGGTGGTGCCATTGGATCATCTTGTGGGCCTCTTTTTAAAGTTCCATCAAGAATTGAAATACCTGCTTGAAGAAATTCATCTGGATTTTCAAGTTCGTTACCTTCGCATCCTTCAGGTATAGGTATTATAGTTTCCTCTTCCTCATCTTCGTTTCCACCACCACAAGCCGTAGAAAATACGAGGATCGTTGAGATCAAAGAAATAATAATAAAGATATTTTTATTTCGTATTTTCGATAAGAACATGCCTTACTTTATCATTGTTACCTAAGGTGTTGCAAGATATGGAAAAATTAATACCAAAGAATTCCGGTAAAATCTGTTTTGAATAAGATATCAGAGCCTAAAGCACAACCAAGTGCTATACTGAGCACTCCAGCAATTGAAATGATAATATTGCTTGTAGTTTCTGACTTTGAGCTAGCTACAAAAGGTGCAGACACAAGTATTGTAAATAGTGCCATAGATATCATCGTTCCAATAGAAAATAACAGTAAAAATACTATACCTGTCATAAAATTTGGTGTTGTTGGGAGTATAGCAAGCATTACTGCAGCACTTCCTGCTAGACCATGAATAAATCCTATAATGTAGGATTTAAGTCTAAAAAAAGGAATAAATATGGGAAATGGACCGTGTGTATTTGATTCGTGTGCATCTTCTTCATCTTCTTCATGAGCATGTGAACCGTGAATATGTTTGTGTTCTTCTTGGTCGTGTTCGTTATAATGGTCATGAACATGAAATTCTCCCTTGGAAATTTTCCAAAATACCTGTAATCCAAGGAAAATGAGCATCAACGCTACGCCAAATTCGAAATAAGTTGCAACAGATTCATAAAGATCTAGAGCGGCTTCTTTTAGTAGTAATATGATTATACCTAGTATAAGTAAAGGGGTAGAATGACCAAGCCCCCAAGAAACACCTACCCATAACCCTTTAAAGAGGCTTTGATAGTCTCTTGCCATAGTTGATACAGCAACTATATGGTCTCCGTCAGTAGAATGTCTTAATCCGATTATTAGTCCTAGTACCAAGGCGGAACCAAATCCTGCGATTGGTACTGATTCAGTTATTAGTTGAAACATGTGATTTATTTTATTTTATTTTTCTAAGAACCCTCTTAGTGTACTAGCTTCTACGACTTTTGCAATCCCAATGACAAAAGCTGCATTCCGAAATGACATATTTTCATTATGTGCAAGGGATTTAACTTCATTAAAGGCTTTAATAATTATAGTTTGTAACTCATTAGAAATTCTCTCTTCAGTCCACTTATGTTGGTACAAATTTTGTGTCCATTCAAAATATGATACGATGACTCCTCCTGCATTTGCCAGTATGTCGGGTACAATAGTGATATTTTTGTCGACAAGAACTTTATCTGCTTCAGGAGTAATTGGATGGTTAGCAGCTTCGATAATATATTTAGATTTAATATTGGAAACATTTCTTTCATCAATCACTCTATCGATTGCTGCAGGTATAAGAAAATCACATTCTAATTCAAGTAAATCTGAGTTAGATATAGGTTCAGAATTAGGGAAATTTTCAATAGACTTATGCTCTGTTAGATAATTTTTTAATTCATTAATGTTGAGACCATTTTCTGAGAAAATACCTCCATTTACATCGCTGATACCTATGATTTTAAATCCTTTTTGATAAGCAAATAAAGCAGTCCATAATCCAACATTGCCAGAGCCTTGAATAACTATTTTCGTTGTTGGTATATCAATATTTAAATCTTGAGCAATTTGTTCTAAGAGGAGAAAAACACCTAGGCCTGTTGCTGATTCGCGTCCTACTGACCCTCCGAGTTGGACTGGTTTACCGGTGACTATACCGGGCGTATAACCGTAGGTTTGACCGTATGCATCCATCATCCAAGCCATAGTTTGAGCATTTGTACCTAAGTCTGGAGCTGGGATATCTCTATTTACTCCAAGAATATGACTAATATTTTGAGTATAACGCCTAGTGATTCTATTTAGTTCTGTAGTACTAAGTTGTAAAGGGTCACATTGTACCCCTCCTTTGGCACCACCAAAAGGAATATCCACTAATGCTGTCTTCCATGTCATTAAACTTGCCAGAGATTCAACTTCATTAATGTCAGCGTCTGGATGATATCTTACTCCACCTTTATAGGGACCCCTAGCAGCATTATGTTGGACACGATATCCAGAAAAAACTTTAAGTTCTCCAGAATCCATAGTTATAGGTATAGATACTTTTAATTCTCTCCAGGGGTTTTTTAATAAGTCTCTTGTACCAGAGTCAAGTTTGAGAAAGGTAGCAGCAGAATCAAAAAATTCATTAACTTCGTCAATTGTCGTTAGTTCAGACATGATTATTACCTTTGAATAATAATATACTATACCAGTTTTCTTGTATATTTTGACGACTTAATTTATGGTTGAAAGGTTAATAATTCAGCGAAACTAAGATTAATGGAACCTCTAATAACTTTATGGCACTACTAACACACTTAAAAAACCGTACAACAATCTTATTTTCTGCACTGAATAATACAAATTATCGATGGTATTGGTTTGCTACTTTTTTTTCTTCAATGAGCACCGGTGTAAATTTAATTACACAAGGATGGTTAGTTTTAGAAATGACAGACGATCCATTATGGGTCGGATTGTTAGCAGGTATCACTGGTATAGCGCAGATCTCTTTTGGTACTTTTGGTGGAGTAATAGTTGATAGGTGGAATAAAAGAGTAACTATTACAATTTTACAATTCTTTACAGGATTAATAGGTTTAATTCTCACCCTATTGTTAATTTATAATCAATTAGAGTTATGGCATTTAGCTCTTGCAGCTATGTTTAATGGTGTTTTGCAATCAGTTCGTATTCCAACAGGTAATTCAATAGTTTTTTCAATCGTTGGTTCAAAATCTATTTTGAATGCTCTAGCTTCTCAGTTAATTGGGTTCAATAGTTCAAGAATGATTGGTTCTCTTTTAGCTGGTACAGTTATATCGGTATTCGGTGTTGAGTATTCGTATTTATTAGTAATGTTAAATAGTTGGATTGGTGCTGTTATTTTCTTGTTCATGGGTGGAAATTATGAATCCATTTCTAACAATGATTCTTTTTGGAAATCCCTTAGAGAAGGAATTAAGTACTCGTGGAATGATAAATCAATTTTATTGTTGTTATCAATAAGTACTTTAATTGAACTTTTTGGATTTTCATTTTTTATAATGTTGCCAATAATAGCAAAAGAAATATTGGGATTAAATGCTCAGGGTTTGGGATATTTATCAGCAGCAAATGCTTTGGGCTCAACTTTAAGTACAATATTGGTTGCATCTCTTGGTGATTTTAAATATAAACCGCATTTATTATTATTTAGTGCACTTTGTGTAGGTGTATCACTTACAGTATTTGTCTTTACAGATTTAATAATATTATCTTTCATTCTTTCGTTTATTATTGGAGCTTTTTTAATGTCATATGATGCTTCAATGGGTTCTTTATTACAGTTGTTATGTACAGATGAAATTCGTGGTCGAGTTTTAGGACTATATGGAATAACTTTTGGTTTTACACCATTGGGAGGATTTTTCTTAGGTGCTATATCAAGTCTGTTCTCCCCATCAATGGCTTTGGGAATTTCAGGTGTATCTATAATAACGACGATCACTTTTGTCCAGTCTAGAATTAGAAAAAATACTAGATTTTATTTAGAGTCATAATTTAAGTTGTGAGATAATAAATCAATATTGTAAGGGTAATCATACTTAATAGTGTACTCGTAATAACTGAGTTAGCTACATACTGACCTTTTGTTCCAAATTCGGTTGCTAATAATACTGTAAATACTGCTGTTGGCATTGCAGCCATTACAATTAATGTGTTTTGAGCAATATCCGTAATATTAAATACAATAGTAATTAGATACACAACAGGAATTGATAAAATCAAGCGTGTAATATTCAAAAGTACTAAATCTTTTAGATTTATTTCTTTTAGTCCATTTGATAATTGATATCCCAATAATAGTAGCATACAAGGTATCGCTGCATCTGCCATCATATCAATGGGGCGATATAAATTTGATGGTATCGAAAAGTTTATAAATCTTATAAACAATGCTATCGGGACTGCATAGAGTGTTGGTAATTTCAATACTTGGATTAGAGGCTCTTTCCAACCAATTGTCTGAGCTCTAGCGACAATTAGAGTTCCTAATGGCCAACTTATGATACCTTGAGCTACAAATATTATTAAAGCTACGCTAAGTCCTTCTTCTCCGAATGCTAAAAATGATATGGGAATTCCCATGTTTCCTGCATTGGGAAAGGTAGATGCTAAAACAAAACTACTTTTTGTATCTTTTGTCATTTTTGATAGGTTAGCAATTACTAAACCTAAAACTAACATTACTAAACTGCAGGTTATCGATGTTGTTACAATTTTTACAGAGACATTGGTTGGAAGATTGGCATTGATTATGCCATCTATAACAAGACATGGACTCAATATATAAAGTAAAGCTGGTGAAAGAAAACCTAAAGGACTAGGTCGAAGTTTTTGAAGTATAACTCCAAAAGATGCTACCAATAATATTGGTAATATTATGTTATAGAAAACTGAAATCATTAATTAGTTTGGTATTTTAGTAAATAAACACACATGTTAAATGCTTTGTAGCTGAATATCAAATTGCCTATTAATATTGTAATAGAATAGTTATTTTCATTAACCCTAAAGTATTGTTACGTTTACTGATAATTACTAGTAGTAATATTACGAATAATTGATATTGACTTTCTGTAACAATGGGTTTATGTTCATCAGACAAAACTGTTGATGGATATTTATTTAATTAGGAGGGATTATGGGTACTACACAAAGTTTGGCAAATTGGGTTGTTTCAGCTCAATCAAGCGATATTCCTGAAAAAGCTTACGAACAAGCTAAAAAATCAATTTTAGATTACTTAGGTACTACAATTCAGGGTTCAACTACCCCGTTAGGCAGAATCATGGTTGATTATTCTCGAGAACAGGGCGGAAATTCTCAAGCAAGAATTATTGCTACTGACATTGTTACTACTAGTGCAAATGCTGCATTTGCAAATGGTGCAATGGGTCACGCTGAAGATTTTGACGATTTAGGCGGTGTTGGTGGGCATCCTGCAGTAGCTCTAACACCTACTGTTTTAGCATTAGGTGAAGAGTTAAACTTATCTGGTAAAGAGATGTTATCAGCATGGGCTGTAGGATATGAAGTCGGCACTAGATTGAGTGCTAATTTACATCCTGATCGAGACTGGCATCCAACTGCAATTTTTGGAACAATGGCTTCAGCAGTTGCTGCAAGTAAACTTTTAGGTCTTGATGAATGGAAAACACGTATGGCTTTAGGTATTGCTGGATCTGAAGCAGCAGGTTTAAGACGCAATTTTGGAACTATGACAAAACCATTCCATCCCGGTAATGCAGGAAGAAGTGGTGTTGTTGCAGCTAAACTTGCTTCAAGAGGATATACATCTGATCCAGATATTATTGAAGGACGACAAGGATATGCAGATAATTTTGGTGGACCAAAATGCAATCTTCCAGCTGTCTCACAATTTTTGGGAGATTTCTATTTCTTAGCATCACAAGGTACAAGAATTAAACCTTGGCCATGTTGTGGAGGCAATCATCAGACTTTGACAGGTTTACTTGACTTGATTCATAAGTATGAAATCAATCCAGATGATATTAATACAGTAGAGCATATTGGGCCTGGTGTTCCTGGTTTAGGTGCTCTTATCCGAAGTGAAGTTGGCGAAGGTCTAGAAGGAAAATTCTGTCTAGAATATAACATTGGTGCTGCAATTATTGATAAAAAAGTAGATTTAAATACTTTTACAGATGCAAGATCCGATGAAGGCGATATTCAAGAATTCATGAAAAAGGTGACTCGTTCTCAAAATCCAGATGTTTCTTTAAGACATACACATATTGAAGATGGTGATCCTTCTGCAAGAATTAGAATAAAGATGAAAAATGGCCAAGATCATGATGTAGAACTTGGCGTTGCACATCACCTCACTGGTTCTGAAGTAACTGATAAATTCAAAATTACTGCTGGTCATATATTTGGTGACTCTGAGATTAATCAAGTTATAGATATAGTTGGTTCCTTAGAGACATTAGATAGTGCTCGTACTTTGATGGATATAGTTACTTTATAAGTAAATTAGAATAGTTTATAAAAATACCCTCTTCAAAGAGGGTATTTTTATTTGCTGAAATATTCCTTCAAAACAGTAGGATTGAGTACTCTTTTGGGATTGTGGTTTAAAAAAGCTAATACATTTTCAATAATACCTTCGGTATATATGTCATAAGCTTCTCTAGTGACATAGCCAATATGAGGTGTAATTATTGTATTTGGTGTAGAAAATAATGGGTGGTTAATTGGTAATGGTTCAATATCAAAAGTATCAATTGCTGCCCCTGAGATTTTCATTGTATTTAATGCATCAATCAGTGATTTTTCATCAATAATTGGTCCACGTGAGGTATTTATTAGATAAGAAGATGGCTTCATCAAAGATAGTTCTTTTTTACTTATAATTCCTCTAGTTCGGTCACTCAGTTTGAGATGTACTGATAGTACATCAGAGTCCGTAAATAACGTTTTTTTGTCTACATATTTTACTCCATGTTGACGTGCTATTTGTTGTGTTAAGTTTTCGCTCCAGGCAATCACATTCATACCAAAAGCAATACCTACCTGCGCAACAAGCTTTCCAATATGTCCTAATCCTAATAATCCAAGTGTCTTACCAGTTAAGGCTGGACCTACTATTGTACCCCACATACCATTTCTAGCTAATCTATCTTCGGTATGGATACCTCTTACTAAACTGATAATTAGTCCCCAAGTGAGGTCTACTGGTCCTTCACCAGCACCTAGAGTTCCAGATACAACAATATTATTTTTTGTCGCAGCATCAAGGTCAAATGAAGCATTTCGGCCCCCAGTAGTGATTAATAATTTAAGATTTGGTAATGAGTTTAAAACGGTTTCTGGAAAAGCAGTTCTTTCTCTTATACCTACGATTATATGGTAATCATACATAGCATTAATGAGTTCTTCCTCATTTACAAAATGCTTATTTAAAATGGTAAGTTTAACAAATGAGGGAAGACTTTTATTAATTTCCTTCTTCTCAAAAAATTCATGGTAGTCATCAAGTATTACCATGTTTAGTTGTTCATTAGTTTGCATACATACAATATAAATGAGTAATTCTATTGTATCAATATTACTGCATATGTATTATGTAGATAAATTTTCAATAGTGAAGGAAGGTTAGGATTTTTACTATGGTAGCCACTAGATTTGAGATCATTTCTCGTAAACCAATTGGAGATGATTCTGCATACAAGGATATAGGTGAATACGAATTTATTACTGGACGATTATATTATTCAGTGGATCCGAAGCATCCTGATAGTCAACTTATAACTGATATTGACTTAATTCCTACAAATAATGAAGGAAGAGTAGAATTTTCATCCGATATACAGTTATTAAAACCAGTATCTATGAAGTCAGATTCAAACTTATTTTTTGATGTTGTAAACAGGGGAAATAGGACTGTTTTGGCTTTCAATAATGCAGAACAAAGAGTTTCAAATGAAGACCCCCATCTAGGTAATGGCTTTCTTATGAAAAAAGGTACCGTGGTAGTATTTTGTGGTTGGCAGACAGACGTACCAGATGGAAGAATTCGACTTCATGTACCGGAAGCATTAGACAAAAATGGGGAACAATTAATTGGCCAAACTTATCAACAATTTGATTTAGGGGAAGATTCTTATGAGTTATTACTTTCAGATAGACAACATAACCCTTTACCCACAGCAAATTTAAATGATGAAAATGCTACTTTGATTGAACGAGACTGGCCAGATGGACCAATTACTAATATACCTAGAAATGAATGGTCTTTTGCAAGATGGGCAGATGGTGAAGAAGTCCGGGATGCAAATTTTATATGTTTACCTAAAGGATTTAAATCGGGCAAAGTGTACGAAATTATATACAATACTGTCGGTGCTCCTGTAATTGGTTTGGGCTTTTTAGCAATGAGAGATTGTTCAAGTTTTTTTAGATATGCCACTGAGGAGCAGGGAAATCCTTGTGCTGGAAATATTACTAAGGCTTATGCATTTGGAGCCTCACAAAGTGGAAGGTTTGTAAGAGAGTTTGCATATTTAGGATTGAATCTAGATGAGGACAATAGAATTGTATATGACGGCTTGCTTCCTCACACAGGAAGCTCTCGTTTAGGCGAATTTAACATGAGATTTGGTCAACCTTCAAGTAACCATATGAGGAATGTTGGGAATGTAAAAGCTCTTGCATATGTTGAAACCCATGACCCTATTTCGAATATAAAAGATAGTTTATTATGGAGATTAGAATCTAAAAATGCGATGCCAAAGATAATTGCAACAAATTCTGATGTCGAATATTGGTGGAGTGGAGCTTCTTTAGCACATACAGATGCTACAGGCTCTTTTGATGTCAATCCTCCTGAAAATGTAAGAGTATATCTTTTTTCAGGAACAAAACATGGTGCAGGTTCTCTTCCTCTTACTAAAACTCCAGCACCCGAAGCATTAAGACAAAAACATTTTTCAAATACAATTGATTATCGTCCTTTGCAAAGGGCAGTCTATGATAATTTAGATAAATGGGTAAGGGATGGAATTGAACCGCCTGTTAGCCAATATCCAAGGATAGACGATAAGACAGCAGTTACTAGAGAAAGTCTTATGGAATCTTTTGAAAGAGTACCTAAGATAGGATTTTTGAAGGCTTTACCAGTTAGACAAAGATTATCATATGGGGACAATGTTGATGAAGGAATTCACACATATCCTGCAGTTGAAGGTGAGCCATTTGGAACCTTAGTTTCAGCAATAGATGATGACTGTAATGAGATTTCTGGAGTCAGACTTCCTGATTTACAAGTGCCATTAGGCACTCATACAGGTTGGGCACTACGGCACGCAGATATTGGTGGAGAAGGTCATTTTATGCCACTTCAAGGCTCAGTCATTCCATTTCCACGAACAGAAACTGAGAAAGAACAAGATGGAGACCCAAGGGATTCTATAGAAAAAAGATACATATCTAAAGACGATTATCTAACAAAGATAAGAGCTTCTGCTGAATCTTTAGCAAGCGAAAAATATATATTGTCTGAAGATATTGAAGGTATAGTAAATGGTGCAGGAGAAAGATGGGAAGCAATACAGTCCCAATAATCTAAATTTATTATGACAACTGAAGAAATAATCATTGTAATATTTCGAACACTCGGTTCTTTTCCTGTTTTAGTTAATCCCTTTTGGGGTGCATTAATAGTAATTATCATTGATTTTTCTGATCTAATTTTGATGAATTACATAGATTTGGGTGGCGTAAATAATTATCAATTATTAGATAAATTTCTTGATTTTATCTATATGATAACTTTTTTTATTGTTTTATTTAGATTTAATGTCCAAGCAAAAAAAATAGGTATTATCTTATTTTCTTATCGTATAATTGGCATGATTCTTTTTGAGGTTTTTCAAAAAAGATGGATCTTATTTCTATTCCCTAACTTTTTTGAATTTTGGATTATCGTTATAGCATTACTTCGTTTATATAAGGATGATTTACAAATAACTAGGAAAAATGTAGGGTTTTTAATAATTCCTATTATGAGTATTAAATTGTTACAAGAGTATGTATTACATGTTAACAAGATTTTAGATAACTATACTTTGATAGAAATTATTGAAAAGGTGAAATTTTAAATATAAACGGAAGGTTATTTATAAATGGATAGTTCTTCAATAAATATTCAGCATTTAGTAGAAAAATATTTAAAAGATTATAATATTGAACATGAAATAATAGAAATCGATCCGGATTTTGCAGATACAGCAGCATTCTGTGAAAAGTATAATTATCCTGTCGAAAATAGTGGAAATACGATTATTGTAGCTTCAAAAAAAGAACCTAAATCTTTTGTAGCTTGTCTAGTTCTCGCTTCTTATAAACTTGATGTGAACAAAACAGTAAGAAAATTAATGGAGGTTTCGAAAGTATCTTTTGCCTCAGCAGAAGATACAAAAAATCTTACAGGGATGATGATAGGCGGAGTTACAATTTTTGGGTTACCAGACAACCTAACCATTTATTTGGATGATAAACTATTTCAATTGGATTATTTAATTGTTGGTTCGGGTAGCCGTTCAACAAAAGTTAAAATAAATCCAGAAGAGTTAAAGAAAATTCCCAATAGTATAGTAATTTCTGATCTATCTTATTAAAACCTTTACCCGAATACAATTGAATTATTATACATATCTGTTATAGTAGTTATGATATATTTGGAAGACTGGATTTGAAAAAAATCCAAATTAGGAGAAAGAATGAATATTTATTGCGCTAATCTACCATATAGAAGTAGAGATGAAGATTTAGCAGAAATCTTTAGTGAATATGGTGAAGTTGTTTCAGCTAAAATCATATTAGACCGAGAAACAAATCGATCACGAGGTTTTGGTTTTGTTGAGATGAGTTCTGATGAAGACGCTAAGAAAGCCATCGAAGGACTTAACGGTAAAGAATTTGATGGCCGATCACTTGTCGTTAACGAAGCTCGACCTAGAGCACAACAGTAATACTAATACGAATTAATTATTAGAAGTTAATTTCTATTTTTTGCCTCAGCCCTTTTCGTATGGAGAACAGGTTCTGTATAACCATTTGTAGTTTCTCTACCCAAAAAGACTAAGTCTAGTGCCGCCTGGAATTCTATACTTTTATCATAGTCGCTGGACATAGGAATATAATTGTTGTCACCTTTGTTTTGTTCATCAACAATTTTTGCCATTTTCTTAAATACTGTGACTACTTCTTCTTGACTGGTTATATCATGATATAACCAGTTTGATATGTGTTGGCTAGAAATTCGTAGTGTTGCTCTGTCTTCCATCAAACCAATATTATTTATGTCTGGAATTTTTGAACAACCAATACCTTGGCCTACCCATCTTGAAACGTAACCTAATATTCCTTGAGCATTATTTTCTAATTCTTGAAGAATTTCATTTTCAGATAGTTTTTTATCCATGAGGGGTGGAGTTAATATATCATTTAGATTGATAGAGTCTCTTATTGAAATATCTTTTTGAATTTGGTTAACATTAACCATATGATAATGAATTGCGTGTAGGGCTGCAGCAGTAGGAGATGGAACCCATGCAGTATTAGCGCCAGATTCAGGATGAGATATTTTTGCTGCCATCATAGCTTTCATTTCATCTGGCATTGCCCACATACCTTTTCCAATCTGAGCAGTACCAACAAGACCTGATTCAATACCTATGTCAACATTTTGATCTTCATAAGCTTTGATCCATGGTTGAGTTCGTATTTCACCTTTTGGTAAAACCGGCCCTGCTTCCATACTAGTATGTATTTCATCACCTGTTCGATCTAAAAACCCAGTATTGATAAATATTATTCGTTCTCTTGCCTCATATATACATTGCTTAAGGTTAACTGTAGTTCTTCTTTCTTCATCCATAATTCCAATTTTCAGGGTATTTTTTTCTAACCCTAGTGCTTTTTCAATTCTTTCAAATAATTTTACTGTGAAGGCAACTTCTTCAGGACCATGCATTTTGGGCTTAACAATATACATACTTTTAGTTCTACTGTTCGAATATTTCGTTTTACCTTGAATATCATGTAGGGCTGCAAGAGAAGTAATCATTGCATCAAGAAAACCTTCAGGTATTTCTTCGCCACTTTGATTTATAACTGCATTAGTATACATATGAATACCAACGTTTCTAACTAGTAATAAGCTTCTACCGTGAAGAGTTAAATCTTTACCATCAGGTGTTTTGAAATTTTTATCAGGATTAAGAGTACGTTCAATAACTTTGCCATCTTTTTCTAAAGTTGAAGTACAAGTTCCTTTCATTAATTCGGTCCAATTTCTATAAGCTATAACTTTATCGAATACATCAACAGCAGCAACTGAGTCTTCAAAATCTTGAATTGTAGTTATTGCGGATTCAATAAGAACATCTTTAATTCCGGCTGAATGTTGTATCCCAATGGGGTGGCTACGATCAATTTGAATTTCTATATGGAGATTATTGTTTTTAAGCAAGATACTTGTTAATTCACCTTCATTGTTCTGAATGTACCCAACAAAGTTTGAGGGATTTAATAAGTTTGTTTCTTGTTCATTGCTAAGTGTTATAACAAGCTCTTTGGATGTATCATCCCCTTTAAGAGAAAAGTTTGAGACATGTGCAAAACTTGAATTTTGTAAACCAAATATTGAGTCGAGTAAAATTGAACAATAAGCAACAACCTTAGCACCTCTATGAGGATTATAACTCGTACCTTTTTCACCATTATTATCTTCTGAAATAATGTCTGTGCCATACAAAGAGTCATATAGACTCCACCATCTTGCATTTGCAGCGTTGATGGCAAATCTGGCGTTATCCACTGGAACAACAAGTTGGGGTCCTGCAATAGATGAAATTTCTTCATCCACATTGGTTGTAGTGATTTGAAAATCAGGAGCATCTGGGGTTAAATAACCAATGTCTTTCAGGAATGTTTTATATTCTTCGATATTAAATCTTTTTGATTTTTGATTATCATGCCAAGAATTAATATTATTTTGAATATCTTTCCTTTTATTAAGTAAGGAACGATTATCAGGTTCTAAATCATTTATGATAGATCCAAATGAGGTCCAAAAATGATTTGTATTTATTCCTGTATTTGGAATAATTTCTTGTTCTACTAAATCATACAAAGGCTTTGCTATTTTTATATTTTCAATTTCAATATACTCAATGTTCATAGATAACTCTTTTTATTTATTTGGGACAATTAATTTCCTAGACTATACCAGTGTTATTTCCGAAGCTCAATCATTTAGATAAGTTTTTTATTACAATCTATACATTGTGTAATTATATTCATATCGTACTTGTTGTTCGTTATTTCTGAAAGGAAGACTCCTTGAGGAAGTTTTGTTATGTCAGACCTATATTCTTTTTCAGCACATTTCCGACAAAGAATTCCTCCTCCAGGTTTACTCCAAACTAAAGTTTCTTCCATATTATTTACTGATCTTCTCCAATAAATTCTAACCAGTTACCTTCAGGGTCTTGTGCATAACATACTCCACGTTTTTTTCCTTCAGCATTAGTAGTATATTTGGGTTCAGTAACAAACTTTATACCCTTTTCCGATAAAGATTGATATATTTCAGATATACTATCTACATTAAAACAAATATGAGAGGCTCCCAATTGGTTTCGGTTTAAATGTCCCTGAGGACTTTTGGGGTTTATAAAATAAACAAGTTCTACTAAATGTTCTCCCCCAGCGCCAACAAAAACTAGTTTTCTTTTTGCATCAGGAAATCCTGTATGATCTCCGCTAGCTGGGGCAATACTATCTACTTCTCTTTCTATTTTTAAACCTAAAACATCACAGTAAAAGGATTTCATTTTTTCTATGTCTTCCACGATAAATCCACTGTGATTTAGTCCAGTTATCATATATGTATCCTTTAATTAATTAGTTCAAGTTTTTGCATTGATCTTAATATTTTTGGAGGATCCATTCTACTGCCATAATCAGTATATGCAACTTCTGCAACATAAATGTCACCTTTTGAGTCTACTGCAATTCCGTGGGGAGAAAAAAATCTACCAGGTTGTTCTCCATAGCTTTCTCGACCAACCCTAGCTATTAATTGTCCTTTGGTGTTTAATATACTAACTCGTGGTCCCAGATCCATACCAATGTCGTTAGTTCCTATTCCACAGAAGTATTCACCTACGTAGACAATATCTGTATTATTTTCATTTTTAATGCTTAAAGCTGCTGCTCTAGAAAGGTTACCAAATTGTGTTTCATAATTACCATTTGAATCAAATATTTGTATTCTGTGATTTTCTCGGTCAGCTATATATAGCCAACCTTCACTATCTATCGCTATATCATGAACAATATTAAATTGGCCATCACTGGTTCCAGATTCTCCCCATGAAAATAGAAGTTTTCCATCAGGTGTGTATTTATGTACTCTTGCGTTGGAGTAACCATCAGTAACATAAATATCACCATTATTGGGGTCAATTGCAACTTTAGTTGGTCGATTAAATGGTATTCCACTCATTTTAGGAGCGGGTTCGTTTGGTGTACCAAGCATCATTAACAACTTACCCTCTGGTGTATATTTTCTAACCGTACTGTCTCCATTGTCTACTAAGAAAATATTTCCATCAGGAGCAACGGTAACAGAATGTGGATTTGAAAATAAGCCTTCACCCCATGTATTTATTATTTTTCCTGTTGGATCCATCACAATAACTGGGCATGTTCCTCGGTTAAATATCCATACATTATCAGAGTGATCAACAGCTACAGAAGTAGCTTCTTTGTAAGTCCATCCATCAGGTAAATCTCCCCAATCATTACCAGATAGTTTATATTTATATTTTCCTTCACCAAGGATTACTGATTCTCTATTCCCATTATCACCAATATGGCCTTCAGTTCTTAATCCAAATTCCCAATCATTGCTTTGATTTGTCATAAAATCTCCTATTATTATTAATTAATTTCCGAAATTTTTACTTTTCTTTTTTCTTGAGTTGAAATGTTGATAGCTTCAATTAGTTTATGTCGAATTAACGCATCATTAAAATCTGGAGTGGGTTTTGTACCATCAGAGACATTTTTACCAAAATCTATCCACATTTGTGCAACATTAAAAGATGGAGTGTTAAATGTGGCTTCTGGTGCGGTTATTAAGGTTTTTGGAATATCAATAACTGATAATCCTTTATCTTCTTTTTGTCCACCAAATAAAGTCATACCTCCCATTTGGGCAGAACCGTCAGTTTCTAATACTAAAGTTCCTTCTTTACCGTATATTTCCATTTTCATACCACTCCCATGGTATGGGATACTTGCAGTATGAGCTGACACGATTGCACCACTTGAAAGAACTCCAGTTATAGCGATATTATCTGGTGAAGTAACATCAACATATTTATTTGTATCAGTTTCATACCATTGAGGAATTTGTGTTGTAACAGTAGCAGCAAGTTCTTCAAATTCACCTAGGCTCATACACAATGCGTCTATTGCATGTCCAAAAGAAATTGTTAAGGTATTAGCTCCAAGCGTTATATCTTTTTGCCATGTTCTATCTGAGGGCCTAGTTAAAACACCAGAATTTATTACTTTTAGATTTACTGATAAAACTTCTCCAATAAATCCGTCATTAATAAGTTTTTGAATATATAAGTGTTGTGGGGATTGTCGGGCCTGTAACCCCACTAAAGTTGCAACATTCTGTGATGCTGCGAGTTCAGCCATATCTC
>Ga0208261_1000199_pt1 | contig 25573 bp, 27 predicted proteins | sample Knorr_S7_td_DCM__FD_185595 | JGI IMG/M metagenome (GOLD analysis project Ga0208261, IMG submission 185595) | Marine microbial communities from Southern Atlantic Ocean transect - Knorr_S7_td_DCM_ad_131m_LV_B (SPAdes) (version 3) | ecosystem: Environmental > Aquatic > Marine > Oceanic | place...
ACTAAATAGTGCCCAATATAATTCATCTGTTGATGAAAATTCTCAAAAAGGAGATACATTTTTATCAAAAGTTTGTATTGAAAATGAACAAAGTACTAAGATTTTTAATGTTTTTGAAAACATTGAAATAATTCAATTAAGAATTGGTGTTGTTTTGAGAAAAAAAATAATTTCATTATTATCAATTAATTTATTTTTATCTATTCCAATTCCAGGACACAAAAGTAGTTATTTTCCTTGGGTACATGTTGATGATATTGTTGGATTTATTCATCATTCAATTAATAACAATATAGAAGGAGTATTTAATTTAGTTGGTCCCGAATTAACATCTCATAAAATATTTTTTAAAACAATTTTGAAGAACAAAAATAGCGTTATTTCATGGGTTATTTTTCTACCAAATTTTCTAACAAAATTAATTTTTGGAGATATGAGTGAAATGTTTCTTTTTGGTCCAAAAACAAAACCTAATAGAACACTTGAAAGTGGGTATAAGTTTAAATATACAACTCTGTCAGATGCTTTATCTAATTTGTCTGAATAAATAGCTTGGAAAATTTTTAAAATTTGGTAAATTTTGTGCTGTGCAATACTTTAATATTTTATCAAAAGGATTATTCAATTGACTGCTAAAAAAATCTCAAAAAAACTTTCAAAAGAACTTCAGAATCTAGAATCCATGGGCCCAGACGCTCATGCCATTGAAGTTCAAAAAGAATTAGATGCTGAAGAAAAAAGAAAAAATGCTCTTGGTAGAGCAGATGAAAGAATCAAAAGATCTAAGGTTTCTAGCGGTACAATTAGTATGTATTTGTCTGAGATATCTCAATATGAACCATTATCTCCAGATAAGGAAGTTGAACTTGCTGTGTTGATTGCTAAAGGCGATAAGGATGCAATGAAAGAATTAGTGGAAGCTAATCTAAGATTCGTAGTATCTGTTGCTAAAAAATATCAAGGAAATGGACTTTCACTATCTGACATAATTAACGAGGGAAATTTAGGCTTGATAAAAGCTGCTAAGAGGTTTGATCCTTCAAGAGGATTCAAATTCATTTCTTATGCTGTATGGTGGATTAGACAGGCTATTCTTCAAGCATTAGCTGAGCAGGGAAGACTTATAAGATTACCTTTAAATAGGGTTGGTACAATTACCAAAATCACTAAGGCAGCTGAAAAATTAGAAGCCGAAATGGGTCGTCCTCCAAAAGTTGAAGAGATTAGTCACCAGCTAGATGTAAAGTCTGAAGAAGTATTTAATGCTCTACAATATTCAAGAAGACATAGTTCGCTTGATGCACCTTTCGCAGAAGGAGAAGATAGTTCTCTTATCAATGTTATTGAAGATGAACAAGAAAAAGATCCAGATAATAAAGTTATGGATACTTCTATGAAAGAAGAAATTGCTTCTGCATTAAGTACCTTAACGGAAAGAGAACGTTCAGTAATAGAAATGTATTTTGGAATTAATAGAGATAGATCTTTTACATTAAATGAAATTGGTGAACAATTTAGTTTGACTAGAGAGCGTGTAAGACAAATTAAAGAAAAAGCTATTCGAAGATTAGCTCACAAGACAAGAAGTGAACCTTTAAGGGTTTATCTTGGACAGTAGTTTAAATCCTGTCTTTATTTTATTTCCTATTTTTCCAATCATATTGATTATGCATATACATACTGCAGTCAATGCATTTCAAATTAGAAAGTCTTTGATGAATAAAGAGCTTGATTATAGATGGCTTAAATACATGCCAGGATGGCAAGAAATCCCTTTAAATATTCAAGCTTCAAGAGAGCTTTATAAAAATCTTTTTGAAGCTCCTGTGCCGTTTCTAGTATATTGTTTATTTGCATATACCGTAAGTCATGTGACAATATTAAATCTCTCTCTTGCGTGGCTATATGTTGCTTTTAGAGTTTGGCATTATTTTGTTCGAATGTCTAATCCAAAAATTTCAAAAAGAAGAACTCCTTTTCAATATTCTTTGGTTGTTACTCTAATTCTTTGGACTGAATTATTCATTTTTCTAGTTAAATAATTATATAGCAGAACAGTTTTCGAAGTTGTATAATCTTCTGAAATGGCAAAAAAACCAAAAATCGCAATTGTTGGAAGACCTAATGTAGGAAAATCTACGCTTTTTAATAAGCTTTCAGGTAAGAGAACATCTATTGTTGATCAAATGGAAGGTGTAACTAGAGATAGAGTTTATTCATCAGCCGAATGGTTATCTCAAGAGTTTAATATTATTGATACTGGAGGATATGTTAGTTCAAATGAAGATGTCTTTAATGAAAAAATTAAAGAACAGATTTCTGCAGCATTAAATGAGTGTGACGGAATTATTTTTCTTGTAGATGGAAAAGATGGGCTAAATCCTAATGATCAATTTTTATCCAAGTTTGTAAGAAAATCTGGAAAAAAATTTGTCATGGGAGTAAATAAATGTGATACTCCAGAACATCATTCAAGAAAAGATCAATTTTTTGATATTGGTTTTGAAAATCCAATTCCAATATCAGCTTTAAATGGTGCAGGTGTTGGAGATATGCTTGATAATCTTTTTGAATCAATTGATTTTAACAAAATAGCACAATCTAGTGATAATACAGATTGTTCAATCACAATAGTTGGAATGCCTAATGTTGGTAAATCTTCATTATTGAATGCTTTAATTCAAAGAGATCAGGCTATTGTATCTGATATTGCAGGTACAACTAGAGATTCTGTGGATACAATCATTAAATGGCATGGAAAAGATATAAAAATTGTTGATACTGCTGGACTAAGAAAGAAGAGTAAGGTTGATTCAGATATAGAGTTTTATAGCTCTTTAAGAGCTATGGATTCTCTACTAAGATCAGACCTTGTCTTATTAGTAGTTGATGCGGAGAAAGGATTTACAAAACAAGAAAAAACCATAGCTAAGGAAGTTATTAAAAAAGGTAAAAGAATGGCAATTCTTGTTAATAAGTGGGATTTAGCTTCAGGTAAAGATGTGTCTGCAGAATTATATAAGGAAGATATGTATATGGAATTCAAGGATTTACAACATTACCCAATTTTATTTGTATCCGCATTGACAAAAAGGAGAGTTTCTAATATTCTTGAAGTTGCATGGGAAGTTTTTACTAAACAAAGAGAAAAATTATCCACAAAAGAATTAAATATATGGATTGAAAAAGCAGTAAGAAATTACCCTCCACCAGCTGCGCAGGGAAAATCAATAAAAATAAAATTTGTAGAACAAGTACAGCAATCTCCACCAATTTTTGCACTTTTTAGTAACTATCCAAAATTAATTTCTATTCAATATTTGAGATATCTACATAACCAACTTAGGGAATCATTTGATTTAAATGGTATTACTATTAAGTTTTCTTTGAGAAAAGGCTAATGAATAAAAAACAAATTTATAGTTGGGCTTTATATGATTGGGCAAACTCTGCGTTTGCTACCACAGTTATGGCAGGGTTCTTCCCAATTTTTTTCTCTCAATACTGGTCAAATCCAGATAATTTATCTATAAGCACATTCTATTTAGGATTAGGAAATTCCATTGCTTCATTAATTGTTGCTTTGTTAGCTCCAATTTTGGGTGCAATTGCTGATCGTGGAAGTTTTAAGAAAAAATTTCTTATCTTTTTTGCCTTTTTAGGCATTGTTATGACCTTAAGTTTAGGATTTATAGCTCAAGGTATGTGGCCTATTGCTCTTTTAGTTTATATTTTTTCTACAATTGGATTTTCTGGAGCAAATATTTTTTATGATTCTTTACTTCCATCTGTTTCTGATGAAAAGAGCGTTGATTATGTTTCTGCCCTAGGTTTTTCATTAGGGTATTTAGGGGGTGGAATTCTAATAATAATTAATTTTTTAATGATTTCTTATCCTTCTGCTTTCGGACTGTTAGATGCAATTGAAGCGACAAAATATGCATTTATATCAGTAGGAGTTTGGTGGTCAATATTTTCAATTCCACTTATTCTTTTTGTAGAAGAGCCTAAGTTTCACCAGACTGAAAGCATTTCTGAATCTGTAATTAATGGTTTAATTCAGTTCAGAAACACTTTTAATGATTTGAAAAAGCTTAAAGTAGTTGCCACCTTTTTATTGGCATATTGGTTATATATTGATGGAGTAGATACAGTTGTTAGAATGGCAGCAAACTTTGCTTTTACATTAGGATTTGATCAAGCAGCTATAATGGGTGCTCTTGTATTAATTCAGCTTGTAGCTTTTTTTGCAACTCTAGTTTATATAAAAATTGCAAACTACATTGGATTAAAGAATGGAATATATTTAGGAATTATAGGTTACTGTATTATTCTATTTGCAGGTTACTTTGTTGAAAGTATTACTCATTTTTATATAGTTGCATTACTAATTGGTTGTTTTCAAGGAGGTATTCAGTCAATAAGTAGAAGTTTATATTCAAGAATAATCCCTAAAAAGAAAGCTGCAGAATTTTATGGATTTTATAATATGTTAGGAAAATTTGCTGCAGTATTTGGTCCTGTTCTTATGGGTACAGTTACACTAGTTCTGAGTAATGTTGTTGACGATGAAATAAAAGCAGCAAGATTTGGATTATTATCTATAATGATCTTATTTATTTTAGGTGCGTATGTTTTCTCAAAAGTCGATATATCTGAAGGTGAATCGATGGCTAAAAATCTCTGAATTTAAAATTGAAATTCTTTCTAAATTTTACTAGGTTAAAGTTTTAATTTTAGGGGGGAAATTAACATTTTAAATTTTTCGAAAGAGATTTCCAGTTCAGGATCTGAAATATTCTCTGAAAATGCTTTAAATTTTCTAGAAAAAGTTCATATTAAATTCAATGATAAAATTGATGATTTGCTACAAGAACGTAAGGAATATCAATCATCAGTTGATTCTGGTATATTACCATCTTTTGATCCAAAAACGGAGGAAATTAGAGAATCTGATTGGTCCGTTAGGGAAGTCCCTAATAGTCTAAGGGATAGAAGAGTCGAAATTACAGGTCCCGTCGATAGAAAAATGATTATTAATGCTCTTAATGCAAATGTAAATGTTTTTATGGCTGATTTTGAAGATTCTTTGTCTCCAACTTGGGAAAATATTCAGAATGGCTTAGTAAACATGCGAGATGCAGCTCATAGGACAATTTCTTTTCAGCATAGAGTAACTTTAAAAAAATATAGTCTGCGTTCTAATCCAGCTATCCTTATGTGCAGGGTTCGTGGATTACACTTAAAAGAAAAACATATTACATATAATAATACTCAACTTTATGGTGCTTTAGTTGATTTTGTAATGTATTTATATCACAATCATAAAGCACTCGATAGATTTGGTTCTGGTCCATACTTTTATATTCCAAAACTTCAATCTTATAAAGAAGCAAAGCTATGGAATGATATTATTTGTTTTTGTGAAGATGAATTAAATCTTGATAGAGGCACTGTAAGAGTTACCTGTCTTATTGAAACACTTCCTGCAGTATTTCAAATGGAAGAAATATTATATTATTTAAAAGATCATATTATCGGTCTTAACTGCGGAAGATGGGATTATATTTTTAGTTTTATTAAAACTCTTCAATCATTTCCAGAAAAGCTTTTACCCGATAGAAATATTATTACGATGAATCAACCTTTTTTAACAGCTTATTCAACTCTATTAGTCAATACTTGTCATAAAAGAGGAGCATTTGCAATGGGAGGGATGGCAGCATTTGTTCCCTCAAAAAATCATGATGAAAACAGAAAAATTTTACAAAAGGTTCGAGATGATAAGTTATTTGAAATAAATAATGGACATGATGGAACCTGGATAGCTCATCCTGGTTTAGCAGATTATGTAAATGAGATTTTCAAAGATAAGTTTAGTACTTTTCAAACCAATCAATTGGATAGCATATCAGATGTTCAAATTTCATCTGAACAATTGTTGCAAGGATGTAACGGATTAAGTTCAGAAGAGTGTCTGAGATCGAATATTAGAATTTCTTTAAAATATATTGAGGCATGGATATCAGGCCTAGGTTGCGTAGCTATCTATGGATTAATGGAAGATGCTGCAACAGCTGAAATTTCAAGAACATCAATCTGGCAATGGATAAAACACAAAAATAAACTTGATAATGGTAGTATTGTTGATGAGAGATTATTCAAAACATTGTTAAAAGAAGAGCTATCAAATGTTAAGAATGAAGTTGGAATCGAAGCATTTGAAAATGGAAAATTTGATTTGGCAAAATCTATTTTTGAAGAAATAACTTTATCAGATAATGTAGAAGAATTTTTAACAACTAAAGCGTACGAGGAACTATAATGAGTTTAAATGAGCAGGTATTACAATTAAAAAATGATTGGGAAATGAATGAAAGATGGGCATATGTAGAAAGACCATATACCGCTGAAGAAGTAGTGAAATTAAGAGGATCTTTACAGCCTGAGTATACACTGGCAAGAATTGGTGCAGAAAAATTATGGAACATGCTACACAAAGAGGATTATGTTAATTGTTTAGGAACTTTAACAGGAGGACAAGCTGTTCAAGGTGTTAAAGCTGGAGCAAAGGCAATTTATGTTTCAGGTTGGCAAGTTGCAGCTGATAATAATAGTGCTGAAGCAATGTATCCCGATCAGTCATTGTATCCTGTTGACTCAGTTCCATCTTTAGTTAAAAGAATAAATAGTTCATTTAAAAGAGCAGATCAAATTGAATGGATGACATCAAATGGTAATCCAAAATTTGATTTTTTTACTCCTATAGTTGCCGATGCTGAAGCAGGTTTTGGAGGTGTTCTAAACGCTTTTGAATTGATGAAAGCAATGATAAAAGCCGGTGCAGCTGGAGTACACTTTGAAGATCAATTAGCAAGTGTTAAAAAGTGTGGACATATGGGTGGAAAAGTTTTAGTTCCAACCCAAGAAGCAATAAATAAGTTAGTAGCAGCAAGACTTGCAGCTGATGTATCAAATGTTCCAACTTTATTAGTTGCTAGAACAGATGCAAATGCAGCTGACCTTTTAACATCAGATATTGATGAAAGAGATTCTGAATTTGTTACTGGAGAAAGAACTTCAGAAGGTTTTTATAGGGTTAAGGCAGGAATTAAACAGGCAATTTCAAGAGGCCTTTCTTATGCTCCATATTCGGACTTATTATGGTGCGAAACCGGTAAACCAAACTTAGAAGAAGCAAAATTATTTGCTGAATCAATTAAAAAAGATCATCCAGAGCTAATGCTTGCATACAATTGCTCTCCGTCATTTAATTGGAGAAAAAACTTAGATGATGCAACTATTGCAAAGTTCCAAAGAGAGCTTGGAGCAATGGGATATAAATTCCAATTTATTACACTTGCAGGAATCCATTCTATGTGGCACGGAATGTTTGATTTAACAAAAAAATATGTTAAATCAGGTATGACTGCATACGTTGAATTACAAGAAAAAGAATTTGCAGATCATGATAAAGGATATACATTTTCTGCTCATCAACAAGAGGTAGGAACTGGTTATTTCGATGCTGTAAATAATTGTATTGTTGGAGATCCTTCAACTAGTGCAATGGATGGTTCAACAGAAGAAGAACAGTTTTAAAATTTTTTGAAATAAAGTACTAATTAAGTCACAATTTTTTATAAATTATCCTCGTGAATAAAGTTTCAGAATTTTCAGAATTAGTACAACCTACTCATATTAATACTGCAGGTACACTTTTTGGTGGATATATGCTTTCATGGCTTGACTTGGCTGCTGCTAAAGCAGCATCTGAATTTCTTGAAGAAACCGATGCTTGGGGCTCTGTGACAAGAGCTTTAGATAAGGTTGAATTTAAAGAACCTGTTTATCTTGGTGATTGGGTAAAATGTAAATCAACAATTATTGATGCTGGAAATACGTCGGTTAAAGTTCAAGTTAAAGCATTTGCAGAAAGTAAAGATCACGGAAAAAGACTAGCATGTACAGCTGATATAACATTTGTTGCAGTTATTAAAGATGAAAATGGTAAGCTAGTAAGTTTTAAACATAATTTAAGTTTGTAAGGAAAAAAAATGGCACACATAAAGAAATTAAATTTTTTAAAAAATCATAAAGATTTAGTAGATGAAAATTATGGTATGGTTGCTGTACCAACATTTTCAGATAAGATGGATAAAGATTTAGCTGAACTATTTAAATCTCAAAATAAAACAGGAAAAGTTGGAGATCTTGTTTTTGAAATCGATAATAATTCGAGAATAGTTTATTACGGATTAGGTGATTCATCTGATAAAGCAGCAGAAAATTTTAGAAGAGCAGCTGGTGAAGTTGTTGGCTATGCTTTACAGCATAAATATAGCGATATCGCAGTTGAGTGTCCTGTTACAGATGAAGGTGAATATTTTTGTCAAGCATTTGCAGAAGGTTTAATTCTTTCAAGTTATAGATTCTTAGACTATTTCACTGATGAAAGAGGAGAATATCATTTAAAGAGCATTACTATGGTTGATGCTTGTAATCAAGATGCAGCAAAAAAAGGTGCAATTATTGCAAGTGCTGTATGTGATTCAAGAGATCTTGGAAATCATCCTGGAAATGTGACTACTCCAACAAGGTTAGCAAATTTTGCAAAAAAAGTTGGCAAAAAAGGAAATATGAAAGTTACTGTTTTTGATAGAGAAGAATTTACAAAGATGGGTATGGGCTCATTTGCAGGAGTTGCTCAAGGTACGAATGAACCTCCAAAGTTTATTATTATGGAATATTTCGGAGGAAAGAAAAGTGAAAAACCAGTATTGCTTGTAGGAAAAGGTTTAACCTTTGATACAGGAGGAGTTTCATTGAAACCTGGGTTAAATATGGACCAAATGAAATTTGATATGTGCGGCTCAGCGGTTGTTTTTGGGGTGATGAACGCTATAGCTGAATTACAACCTAAGATGAATGTTGTAGCTATTGTTCCTTCAACGCACAACATGTTAGGTGGTTCAGCTTATAAACCAGGAGATATTCTTACTGCATATAATGGAAAAACTATCGAAGTCTTAAATACTGATGCAGAAGGTAGATTAATTCTTGCTGATGCTTTAGCATATGCAAGTAAAAACTATGATCCTGAGTATATGCTAGATTTTGCAACATTAACTGGTGCTGTTGTTATTACTCTTGGTCATATAGCCACAGGTATAATGAGCAATAATGAAACATTAGTAGAAAATATTAAAGTTTCTTCTGATAATACCGGAGAACATGTATGGCAACTACCATTGTGGGATGAGTATTGCGATCAAGTTAAATCTGAAGTTGCTGATGTAAAAAATTTAGGATCTCCAGGTCAAGCAGGAACTATTGCTGGCGGTGCATTTCTTAAAGCATTCGTTGGAAAAGACATTCCATGGGCTCATTTCGACGTTGCAGGAACTTCGTATCATGTAGAAAACAGAAGCTATATTCAAAAAAATAGCGCTTCTGGGCAAGTGATTAGATTAGTGCTCGATATGCTCGGCGCCTAATGAATAAGCTTAAAGCGATTAATTCAGTTCAGTTTTCAATTCAGTTGATAACTGCATTGCTTCTATTATACTTTACATTAAAATCTGATACTCCTAATCGTGCTATAATTCCAGTTTTATTGCTTTTTGGGTGGTCGCTTGGTTTTTATCAGAGAAGAGTTACTCGAAGAAGAGTTAACAAGCTTCGAGGTTCTAAAAATAAAGATGTTTTACATGAAGGTTAATAATGAATGAATTGTTCAAAAATGATATTACTTTAGATCAAGAAAATCATAAATATATTCTTGATAGTAGTCCTGAATTTAAATTTGCAAGTGTTACTGAATTTATTCATTTCTTCTTTGAAAAGTTTGATCAAGAAAAAGTAGCCACCAAGTTAATAAATACTAATCCTAAGTATAGCGGTAAAACCTTAAATGAAGTACTTAAAGAGTGGGGAAAAGGTGCAGAAAGAGGTACGATAGTTCATAATGAATTAGAGATGTTTGTAAAAGAGAATGCTGTTCCTAAGCATCAAATGTCAATTACAGGCGCTAGATGGTTAAAAGAAAAACAAAAAAATGAACATAATACTTTCTATTCTGAAGTAATAGTATATACCAAAGAGCTGGGTATCGCTGGAACCATTGATTTGTTAGTTTATAATAGTGAGCAAAATATGTATCATTTAGTTGACTGGAAAACTAATAAACGAATTGACAAAAATTCATTTAGAAATAAAAAAGGCATCCTTCCTTCGTCTCAGCATCTAGATGATTGTAATTTCACTCACTACTCATTGCAACTCTCATTTTATAGATATATTCTTGAGCGTTATTATGGTTTAGAAATTGGTAGTCAAACTTTGTTTCATTTAAAAGAAGATGATAGTTATGAAATTTATAATGTAGAATATCAAAGTGAAGATTTAATTAATATGCTCAGAGAAAAAGATCTAATCTAGTAAGAAATAAATAATATCTATTACTGTATATAAAAATAAATAACCAATCACTTCCAAAAGAACACCGTTTATCCTACTTATCTTTACTAATACTTTTTCACCTTTTTCTGGTTTCTTGTATTTAAAGATATTTGGAAGTAGTCTTGGAGTAGATTTCATATAATTTTCAAATTTTTCTCCATGATTATTTCTTAGTTTTCTTTCTTCATTAGCAATAGTTGGTACATGAAATAACACAAAAATTAAAAGGAGAGCTAAAGGAAGATAAATAGCCTTAAGTGCCAAGCTAAAGCCCAATAACATTATTAAACTAAAAAAGTATAATGGATTTCTCACCATAGAAAAAGGCCCAGCAGTAATAAGATTTTTTGTTTTATTTCCTTCAATATATAGTGAAGCCCAAATTCTACCAAATGAACCAAATACAACCATTATAAAGCCTAAAATGCTCATTTGTAAGGATTCTATGGTGGTTATTTCAAGTGTATAGGCTCTGAATTCATTGTTTGTAACTGATAAAACTATAAGAAGTAAAATAGAGACTCTTAAAAAATACATCCTATATTTTGCTAAAAATTTCATAATAATTTATTTAATACTAATTCTCTTTTCTTGAATTAGCTCGCATCCTGGAATATCATCTCCATTCCTAAGCGATTCTTTTATTTTATCTTTGTTCAGTAATTTAGTTTCTTTTATCTGAAAGAACTCTTCAGGAATTTTTTCTTCATCAACAATGTGTACTTTCGCAGGATTTTTATATATAGCAATAACTATATCATCACTTTCAATTTTTTCTGTATTGGTTTTTTCAAAATTAATTCGAAGATAATCTTTTAATCTTGCAATTTTCTTTTCCAAAGAATTTCTACGATCTCTTTGACTTCTTTCTATCTCTTTAATACCTTGAGCCAAATGTTCAAGGTTTCTAATATATTTAGCTACATTAGCTGATTTTGATTTGAACTCACCCTCAATTGATTCTATTTCTTTGATTAAGTCTGAATCATCATGATCTAGTAAGTTATCTAAAGATTTTTCAAATTCATTTGCGATATCATAGAGAGTTGATTTTGACATGATTTAATATAGAAAAAAAAATAAAAGAAGTTTATAATTCTTTTACTTCTTTAAGTAAGTCATTTAGCATATCTTTTGCATCACCAAAAACCATAATAGAATTATCATATCCAAATAATTCATTTTGAACTCCAGCAAAACCTGGATTCATACTTCTTTTGTTAATAATTACAGTTCTTGACTTGTCTACATTCAAAATAGGCATACCATAAATTGGACTGGATTGGTCATGTCTAGCTGCGGGATTTACAACATCATTTGCACCAAGAATCAGCGCAACATCACAATCTTCAAACTCAGGATTGATTTCATCTAAATCTTTTAGAACATCATAAGAAACATTTGCTTCAGCTAATAGAACATTCATGTGACCAGGCATTCTACCTGCAACAGGGTGAATAGCATATAAAACTTTTTTACCTTGAGCTTCAAGAGTGTCTGCTACTTCTCTAGCAACATGTTGTGCTTGCGCTACAGCTAGTCCGTAACCAGGTACAATAATAATTTTTTCTGCAGCATCAAGAATCATTGCAGCCTCAGTAGTAGAATAGCTTTTAATATTCATTTCTTTTCCATCAGAGCTTCCACCGCTGGATGATTCAGCTCCAACAGCTCCAAATATGACATTAGCTAATGATCTATTCATACCCTTACACATTATATTTGTAAGGATTAATCCTGATGCTCCTACAAGCGATCCACTAATAATCAATGCCTGATTATTAATCAAAAAACCAGTTGCAGCAGCAGCTATTCCAGAATAAGAATTCAACAAAGAAATAACAACAGGCATATCTGCTCCTCCAATAGGAATTGTAAGACCTATACCAAGTAAAAGTGCTAATAAAACAATAACATAAAAAATTGTTGAATCTGGAAGTATACCTAATTGCTGAACAGAACCTAAAGCAACGATAGAAGCAAACATTAATGCATTAAGAATTTGCTGACCACTGAATGTAATTGCTCTCCCTGAGATGATTCCTTGTAATTTTCCAAATGCAATAAAACTTCCAGAAAATGTTAAAGTACCAATAAATACACTAATACAGATAATAATACCCAGATCATTTACTTTAAAAAACTCTGAAGAGGCAACAAATGCAGAGGCTGCTCCTCCTAAACCATTAAATATAGCAACCATCTGAGGCATTTCTGTCATCTGAACTCTAGTTGCAAATAGTAGACCAATCACAGAACCAATTCCAACTCCAATTGCAATTAATTTCAAATCTAATACATTGGAAGATGCCAATGTTGCAGCAATAGCAATGAGCATTCCAAGAGCTGCTAGGAAGTTTCCGCTTCTCGCAGTTTTTGGATGCGATAAACGTTTTAATCCCAGGATAAAACAAATGGCTGATATGAGATAAAATAAGTTCATTTTTTCTTAAACATTTTTAACATTCTGTCAGTTACTAAGAATCCACCTACAACATTAATTGTTGCGCAAATCAATGCAGCTAATCCAAGATAAGTACTAATTTCTCCATCAGTACTAATTGCCAATAAAGCACCGACAATTGCAATACCTGATATAGCATTTGAACCAGACATTAAAGGAGTATGAAGAGTAGGAGGTACTTTATTAATAATTTCATTACCTACAAATATCGCTAAAATGAATATGGTTATTAAATTAACATCCATTACATAGCCTCTTTTGTTGCTTGATTTCTTACTTCACCATTTTCAATAAATAGCATTCCATCAATAATTTCATCTTCTTTATCAAGTTTAAAACCTTCCTCTGTATGACAATGATCTATAATTGCTTCTATATTTTTTGAAAAAAGTTGACTAGAATGGTAAGCCATAGTGCTTGGTAAATTTGAATTGCCATCAATTAATACACCGTCATGATTTACAATTTCATTTTCTCTTGTTAGTTCACAATTTCCACCATTTTCAGCAGCTAAATCCATAATAACTGATCCTGGAGCCATAGTTTCAACCATGCTTTTAGGAATTAACATTGGTGCAGGTCTATTAGGAATTAATGCAGTGGTAATAACAATATCTGATTTACTAACTCTTTCTTTCATCAATTCTTGTTGCTTTGCTTTATAATCATCACTTGTTTCAGAAGCATATCCTCCAGATCCAACTCCGTCATCAGAACCGCTTTCAACTTCTACAAATTTTGCTCCAAGACTTTCAACTTGTTCTTTTACTTCAGGTCTTACATCAAAAGCTTCAACTTGAGCACCAAGTCTTTTAGCTGTTGCGATCGCCTGTAATCCAGCAACCCCAGCTCCAATAACTAGCGTTCTTGATGGAGAAATTGTTCCAGCTGCAGTCATTAATAGCGGCATATATTTACCAATATGATTTGCTCCAATTAATACTGCTTTATAACCAGCAATATTAGCTTGAGAGCTTAATACATCCATTTTTTGTGCAAGAGTAGTTCTTGGTAATAGATTTAGTGAAAAAGCAGATATTTTTTTATCAACTAATTTTTTAACACATTCAATTTCTTTAATTGTCTGTAGTAATGAGATGAAAAGAGTACCTGCATTTAAAGATGATATTTCTTCATCAGTTGGTGAATTAACTTTACAAACTAATTCGCAATTAAATATTTCATTTTTTTCAACAATTTTAGCACCTGCTTTTGAATAATTGTCATTAGAATAATTAGATTCTAAACCAGCATCAGATTCGATAAAAAATTCATATCCTTTTTTGGATAAAGCAGAAATAGTAGATGGAACAATTGCCACCCTTTTTTCGCCAGATTTGTGTTCTTTTAAAATTCCAATTTTCATAACAGTAAAATCGAGGTAAAATTACGCATTTTAGAATATTCATCAAGAACTTTATTCATATTAAATTTTTTTTTTATTTAAATTGAATTATGGAACTGTATCCAAAAGCAAAAGTTTTTAATTCTTTTAATCTAAAAGTATCTGAATTGCATTCAATCTTTGTTGAAGAGTCTGGAAATCAAAATGGAAAACCAGTTATTTTTCTTCATGGTGGTCCAGGAGGAGGAATTAGTTCAACTTATAGACAATATTTTAATCCTGAAAAATGGAGAATAATAATGTTTGATCAAAGAGGCTGCGGTAAAAGTACACCTTTTGCAGAGCTTAACGAAAATACTACATGGGATTTAGTAAATGATATTGAAAAAATTAGAAACCATTTAAATATAGATCAGTGGGTCGTTTTTGGCGGAAGTTGGGGAAGCACTTTATCATTAGCATATAGTCAAAAACATCCTAACGCATGTAAAGGGTTAATTTTAAGAGGTATTTTTTTAGTTCGTAAAAAAGAAATAGATTGGTTTTATCAATATGGTGCTAGCAATGTTTTTCCAGATAGATGGGAATCTTTTTTAGCTCCTATTCCTGAAAGCAAACGAAATAATTTATTAAGTGCTTATTATGAAATTTTGACTGGAGATGATCAAGAAAAGAAAATTGAAGCAGCAAAAGCTTGGAGTACGTGGGAAGGAAGTTCAGTCAGACTGATTTTAGATGACGAGTTTATATCTGATTTTGGTGATGCAAAATTTGCTGAAGCTTTTGCAAGAATTGAATGCCATTATTTTATGAACAATTGTTGGCTTCCAACCGAAAATTATTTAATCGAAAATGTTGATAAAATAAGACATATTCCTGCAGTTATAGTTCATGGTAGATATGATATAATTTGTCCTGTAGTTCAAGCTTGGGATTTGCATAAAGCTTGGCCTGAATCTGATTTACACATTATTCCAGATGCAGGTCATTCTATTTATGAAGAAGGTATTAAGAATAAATTGTTAGAATACACTGAAAAATTTTTAAAACTATAAATTATAGGAAAATCCCAATTATACCAATCAATGCTCCTGCAGCAAATGATGCTGAATTTGTAATATCTACTGCCGAAACAACAATTCCTCCTAAAATAATTAATACATTGTTTACGTTTGATTTTTGTTCATTTTTATAAACAATCTCATTTTCTGATTGATTAAATTTTTCTTCTTCGAAATCATTAATATTTTTTTCAATTGAGATACTATTTTTAGCATTGGATTGACTATTTCTCAGAAAAAATTGTAATGTTTTTCTTTTGGGTGAATCTATTTCAAAAGATTCAATTTCAGATAATAATTGAACAGCAATTTGAGTTGATTCATCGCTATTGGAAACCTCCACGCTTTTTAAAGATTCGTTTTCATAGTTAGTTAAGGATAGGCTATCAGCATTTGCTCCATAAATAGTCATATAAAACCATTCAGAGGAATACCAGGCAGTAACATCTTCAAGATTTACTTTTTTATTTGAATCAAGCTGAATTACAGTACCATTATTTTTTGAATCAACTTCTATGTTCTTTATCATAATATCTTGAGATAAAAGAAAAGAGCATGAAAACAAAAATAAAATAGTTACTAATAGATTATTTCTCATCCATTGAATATATTATTTGTTTAGATTCATATGAAACAATTTTATCGATGAAAAGTTCACAAATTAGAGAATCGTTTATTAGCTTTTTTGAAAGCAAAAGTCACTCTCGAGTCCAGAGTGCTCCAGTTCTTCCAATTGGAGATAAGTCTTTGCTTTTTACAAATGCTGGTATGAATCAGTTTAAAGCTATTTTTTTAAACTCGGAAAAACCTAAAAACCTGAGAGTCGTAAATAGTCAAAAATGTATTAGGGTTAGTGGAAAGCACAATGACTTGGAAGAGGTTGGTAGAGATGGATTTCACCATACATTTTTTGAGATGCTTGGTAATTGGTCTTTCGGTGATTATTATAAAAAAGAAGCTATTAAATGGTCTTGGGAGTTATTTACAGAAGTTTGGAAGCTTGACAAATCTAGATTATGGGTAACTGTTTTTGAAGAAGACGATGAAGCTTTTGATTTATGGAAAAATCAAACAGATATAGATCCAAATCGAATCATTCGTTCTGGCGCTAAAGATAATTTTTGGGAAATGGCTGAAACAGGACCTTGTGGACCATGCTCTGAAATTCATTACTATGTTGGGAATACTCCAGAGGATCAAAAATCCGAAATGGTGAATAATTCTTCAGAATATTGGGAATTATGGAATCTTGTATTCATTCAATTTAATCGTCTCAAAGATGGAACAATGGAAGATTTACCAAAAAAACATGTAGATACTGGTGCAGGACTTGAAAGAATTTGTTCAGTATTACAAAACAAAGATTCAAATTATAAGACCGATTTGTTTGCAAAAACGATTGAAGATTTAGAAAATTTTTCGAACACAAAATATCAAGATTTTGAGGTTCCATATAATGTTATTTGTGATCACATAAGAATGCTGTCATTTGCAATTGCTGATGGAGTTATTCCGTCAAATGATGGTAGAGGTTATGTAGTTAGAAGAGTTTTGAGAAGAGGATCAAAATTTGCTATGAATTTAGAAATTAAAGAACCTATTTTATTCAAGTTAGTTGATTCAGTAGTTTCAACAATGTCTTCTCATTATCCAGAACTTAAAGAGAAACAAAAATACATTGAGCAAACTATACTTTCCGAAGAGCAATCATTTTTAAGAACCCTAGAAAATGGAGTTGTTCAATTTGAAAAAATTGTGGGCAGCACATCTGGATCTCAAATAAATGGGAAAGATGCATTTAAGCTTTATGATACTTTTGGTTTTCCACTTGATTTAACTCAGCTCATGGCTGAAGAAAGAGAGATGACAGTTGATGTTGATGGCTTTGATATTGAAATGAAAAAGCAAAAAGAGTTAGCTAAAACTGGTCAAAAATTTGAAATGGATAATGTTGATTTAAAATGGAATTTAGAAACTAATAGTAGTCATTCGATTTTTGTAGGATATGAAAATGAAAGCATTTCTTCAAAGATAATAAATCATGCTGATAGAGAAGATGGATTAATTATTGTATTAGAAAATACTCCATTTTATTCAGAGTCTGGAGGTCAAATAGGTGACACAGGTATAATTAAGAATAATGATTTTTCAGCTAAGGTAAATGATACTCAAAAAAATGGGGATTATATTTTACACATATGCAAATTAACGAGAGGATCTATAGGCAATAATCTTTCAGTAGATTGTATTGTAGACTCTGATAGAAGAAATAGTATAATGGTGAATCATACAGCTACACACTTACTTCATCAATCATTAAAAGATGTTTTAGGTAGCCATGTTAATCAAGCAGGATCTTTAGTTCATCCTGAATATTTAAGGTTTGATATTACTCATCCAAATAAAATTTCCTCAACAGAATTAGATGATATAGAAATAATTGTAAATCAGAAAATTGGTGAAGATATTACAGTTAAAACAAGCATTAAAAGCTTGGATGAGGCTAAAAAAGAGGGTGCTACTGCTTTATTTGGAGAGAAGTATGGCGATAAAGTCAGAGTTGTTACAATGGGTGAATACTCTAAAGAATTATGTGGTGGAACCCATGTTTCAAGTACAGGTAAAATAAGTAAATTTAAAATTAAGCACGATAAAGCAATTTCTTCTGGAATTCGAAGAATTCATGCTATTACTAGCAATCATGTTGATTTGTATTTGAAGGAAAAATTAGATGAAATAGGATTGCTAAAAGAAGCTGAACAGAAAAAAGAAGAAGAAAAGCAAAGTCAATCAATTTTACTTAATAGCGTGGATATTGATTCAATAATTAAATATCCAATAATGGATTTTGATGGAATTGAGTTACTGTTTAGCAAAGTTGAGCTTGGAGTTGCTTCAGATTTAAAGATTCTAAGCAAAAAAATTAAAAATAAAACAGATTCAGCAATAATATTTTTGTTTACTGAAATTGACAAAAAAATAACAATTTCAGTTGCAATTACTGATGATCTCATTGCCAAATCTTTCCATGCAGGAGAATTAGTTAAATTTCTTGCTTCTGAACTCAAAGGTCGAGGTGGGGGAAAAGAAGATTTCGCAATGGCTGGGATACCTTACATCCATCCAGAAGAAATTAATCTTGTTGCTTGGCAACTTGTTAAAAGATTTTTAGAAAAAAAGCATGAGGATTCGTTTAAATGATTGAGTCAAAAAAAATAAATGATTTTCTTAATTCATGGATAGATGGAATAATTAGAATAGGTAAAGTCTATCTTGAAAATGGAGATTATAAAGAAAGTGCTGAAAAGTTTGTCGAAACTCACTATGCATTTGATAGTGAATCAGTATTATTTAAGCCTACTTTTACAAAAGAGGTTATTTTTAGAAATTCTAAAGATAAAGCTTTATCATATTTTATAGGTGGTAATATTGATGAAGATCATGGATTTGCTTTAAAACCTTGGGAAAAAATATTAATTGATGAGCTAAATATTTTAGAAGAAAATGAACTAATAATTTCTATGGGCATATTTAAGCTCAAGCCTGTTAATAAAAAAGAAATTATTTCGGTTGCTTTTACATTTGTGTTCACTGAAAATAATGATACTTTAAAAATAAAGGTTCATCACTCTTCACCAATAATAACATAAGGAGTTATAATGTCAAAAAAATTTAAATCACCTAATCCTGTTGGACCATATTCAATGTTTAGAGAATTGTCATCAGGTGGCTGGATTACCTCGGGACAAATTCCTATTGATCCTGAAAGTGGTAATTTGAATAATAGGAGTGTAGAAGAAGAGGTTGTTCAGGTATTTAATAATTTAGAAGCTGTTTTATCAGATAATGGAAAATCTTTAAATGATGTAAGGAAATTTTTAGTTTTTTTAACAGATTTATCAATAACCCCTTTGGTAAATGCTGAGATTGAAAAAAGGCTTAATGAACCATTCCCTGCAAGATCAACAATTCAAGTTGTAGGATTGCCCATGGGTGCAAATGTTGAAGTCGAATGTTTGGGATAATTAAAAATACCTTTATTCTATTTATTCTTTTATCTTTAAGCTTTTCTCAGAAAAAGATTGATTTTAGAACTGCTGAAGAACAAGCAAAAAATCCAAATATAGCTTTAAAAAGGTCTTTGATTTTTCCTGGAGTAGGACAATTATACAATGATCAAAAAATTAAAGGATATACATTAATTGCTGCAGAGCTTTTTTCTTTATATAGTTTTAATGAGAATAGAAAAAAATATAAAGATTACAATGAGAGTTATAATAAATCTCAAGATTATTATTTAAGAGAGAGAAATCGTTTTGCTTGGATAGCAATTGGATTGTATTTTTATGGAATTCTAGATTCTGTTGTTGAAGCACATTTAGATGATTTTGATAAAATAGTTAAAGAAAACGATCCACAATCAGAGACAGGAGATATTGATGGAAAATAATAGAGAACAATGGAGTTCAAAAGCTAGTTTCATTTTAGCAGCTGCAGGGTCAGCTGTTGGTCTTGGAAATATTTGGAAGTTTCCATATATAGCTGGCGAAAATGGCGGGGCAGCGTTTCTGTTTATTTATTTAATATGCATTCTTGTAATTGGTTTACCTATTCTTAATATTGAAATTTTATTAGGAAGAACTACCAAAAAAAATCCAGTTGGTGCATTTAAAACACTTACCAATAGTTCATTTTGGAAATACGTTGGTGCTTTAGGAGTTTTAGCTAGTTTTACCATATTATCTTTTTACAGTGTTGTTGGAGGATGGTCTCTAGCCTATACCTATGAAGCTCTAGTAGGAACTTTTAATACTCCTGCTTTTGCAAATCCTTCAACTGCTGGAGATTTTTTTAATTTAAAAAATAGCAGTCCTTTATGGGTTTTAGGTTATCACACATTATTTTTATCAATTGTAGTATATATTTTATTGTCTGGAGTGAGAGCTGGTCTTGAAAAGGCGAGTAAATTCCTAATGCCAATCTTAATATTTATTTTAATGATATTGGTTGTTCAAGGATTAGTGCTTCCTGATGCGAATAAGGGTGTTTCATTTCTTTTTCAACCAGACTGGACAAAAATTGATGGTCAAACAATCTTATTAGCATTAGGTCATGCCTTCTTTACTCTTAGCTTAGGAATGGGAGCAATGATGACTTATGGTAGTTATTTATCAGACAAAGATGATATAGTTAATGCTTCTTATTTAGTTGCATTTCTAGACACGGTTATTGCTATTTTTGCAGGAGTTGCCATCTTTACTGTTGTTTTTTCATCAGGATATGATCCTACTGCTGGTCCTGGACTAGTATTTCATGTATTACCTCCACTTTTATCAAATTTAGTTGGAGGATATTTTTTCGCATTTCTTTTCTTTTTACTTCTTTCGATTGCAGCAATTACCTCTGGAATTTCAATTCTTGAAGTGAGTGTTGCTTATTTAGTTGATGAAAAGAATTTTTCTAGAAAGAAAGCAGTGCTTATAATGGCTTCTTTAGTTTATTTAGCTGCAATTCCTTGCGCTTTATCATTTAATATTTTGTCTGATTTTACATTCAATGTTCAAGGTAAAGGATTTACTTTTTTTGATATTGCAGATTATTTAGCCTCAAATATTCTCTTGCCTTTTGGAGGTTTCTTCTTAGCAGTTTTTGCTGGATATGTCTGGGGCATTGATGAAGTGATTAGAAATTTGTTGATTGGCGAATCAAACTCAATTTATTTTGGAAATAGTATTGTAAAGACAAATAGCTTTAGATCTTTATTTAGTTTTACTGTTAAATATATTTGTCCAGTACTCATTTTCCTTGTTTTCTTATACTCAATTGGTTGGATTTAAATTAAATGATTAAAAGACTTTTTCCAGAAGATTCAAATCAATTCAATTTTCTAAAAAGTTTTTTTAGCTCTTTCAAAAAAGATTTTATAGATAGGTTAGAAATGTTTTTTCCTATGTGGTGTATGTTTGCTTTTCAACACTATCTAATTAAGTCTTTTGATATAGGTATCTTTAGTGCCATGGAAATTGTTTTAAATAAAAATTACTTATTTTCATTAATAAAGGAAGATTGGATTGGAGTTTCCAATATTATTTTTCATACTTTATTATTTTTATGGCTAATGAAAAAATTTGATTTTTTTGGTCCTTTTAGAACAGTTAAAACTGATTTTCAAACAAACTTTTTATTATTTCTAACATTATATGCTTTTGTTGATATGCTATTATTTGGAAAAATGATGTTTGGATTCTTTTTAATTAATCTTGTTTTATATATTATATACAGATCTGATAGCTATTTCAGTCAATCTTTATCATTAATTTTAATTATAATTGCATTATTATTTTCAATAAAGTTTGATGAACCTATTTTAGCAACAAGTTGTGCTGTCTATTTACCATTTTTAATATCTTCATTGCTATTCAAGTCGAAGAATTTAATTGTTTATGCTCAAAAATTTCTTCCACTTATTGTCTTCATTTTTATATCAACAAAAGAATTATGGTTTGGATTTATCGGACTTTCATACTTTCTATTTTTCAATATGTATTACTATTTTGTTTTCAAAAAAAAGTATGACTTTTTAAGACTTGATTTGCCTTAATATTCTACTGGTTTTTTTTATCTTTTTTATTAAATTGTCCAATGTTGACCTTAAACAAAACTTTTTATTCTAAAAAGTTGGTTACACAAACCATTCCACAATTTGCGTCCGGAGATAAATATGTCAAATAATATTGAAAAAAAATTAACATTTGATGATGTCTTATTAGTTCCGAGAAAATCATCTGTTTTGCCCAAAGAAGTAGATTGTTCTTCTAAGCTTACTAAAAACATCACTTTAAATATTCCTATTATGAGTGCTGCGATGGATACTGTGACAGAATCAGATATGGCTATTGCTTTGGCAAGGCAAGGTGGAATTGGAGTTATTCATAAAAATTTAAGTATTGAAGGTCAGGCTTTGATGGTTGATAAAGTTAAAAGATATGAAAGTGGTATGATAAGAAATCCCATAACTTTAGATGACCAAAAGACTGTTAGAGATGCTAAACAACTAATGGATCAATACTCTATTGGTGGATTACCAGTATTATCAAAAGGAAAATTAGTTGGAATTATAACAAAAAGAGATATTCGATTTGAATCCGATCTTGACACTCTTGTGAAAAATCGAATGACTTCAAAAGATTTAATTACAGTTAATTCAGATACAAGCAATGAAGATGCTAAGAAAATTCTTCAAAAACATAGAATTGAAAGATTATTGGTAGTAGATAAACAAAATAATCTTGATGGTTTAATAACAGTTAAAGATTTAACCAAAAAAGAAGAATTTCCATTATCTACTAAAGATAAAAATGGAAGGTTAAGAGTTGCTGCTGCTATAAGTGTTCGAGATGACTGGAAAGATAGAGTTAAAGCTCTTGTTAAAGTGGGTGTTGATGCCATTGTTATTGATACTGCTCATGGACATTCCCAATTTGTTTTAGATTTAGTTAAAAAAGTTAAAAAAGAATTCCCTAAAGTAGATTTAATTGCAGGAAATGTTTCTACTGCTGAAGCAACTGAAGATTTGATTAAGGCTGGAGCAGATTGTGTAAAAATAGGAATTGGAGCAGGATCAAGTTGCACAACCAGAATAATTGCCGGTGTAGGTGTTCCACAACTATCTGCAGTTATGGATTGTGCAAAAGTTGGAACTAAGCTTAATACCCCAATTATTGCTGATGGAGGTATAAGATATAGTGGAGATATTGCTAAGTCTTTGGCTGCTGGTGCTAACGTAGTAATGCTTGGCGGTATGTTAGCTGGAATGGATGAAAGTCCTGGTGAAACTATTGTATATGAAGGAAGAAGATATAAATCATATAGAGGTATGGGTTCATTAGCTGCGATGAAAGAAGGCGGTGGAGAAAGATACTTTCAACAAGAAAAAGACGAACTCAAGCTAGTGCCAGAAGGGATTGAAGGAATGGTTCCTTTTAGAGGTCCTGTGAATAATACAATTTTTCAATTAATTGGAGGACTTAAATCTTCAATGGGTTATTGTGGTGCAAAGGATTTAAAATCTTTCTATAAGAACAAAAAATTTATAGAAATTTCTGCAGCAGGAATAAAAGAAAGTCATCCACATGAAGTTAGTATTATTAAAGAGGCCCCAAACTATCAGGGTCATGATAAGTAATTTTTTACTTTAAAGAATTTAAATGATTAGTAATCTTTGATTTTTGTCTGGCAGCATTATTTTTGTGAATAATATTTTTGCTAGCCATTTTATCAATAAAAGAAACTGCACTTGCGTAATGTTCATCCGCAGATTTCTTAGATTTAGCAGTTAAAACACTTTTAATGAGTGTACGCATTTTAGACTTGTTTTGAGAGTTAATAGCTCTTTTCTTTAAGTCTTGTCTATCTCTTTTAATTTGTTGTTTATGTCTATCCATAAAATGTGATTGCAACTTATTCTATTAAGAAATAGATGTCAATAATTTTCTAATTTGATTATGGTTTTAAGTTTTATCCTTTAAATTACGCTATGTCGACAAAGAAATTGAAAGAAATAGCAGGTAAAGCCAAAAAAAATGATTTCATTTCCATTTCAGAGCTTATGACTGGAATTGAAAATAAAGTTTTCTCTAGAAAAGAAGTTTCTAAACATATTTTTAAAGAATCTCATAAATCTTTAAAAATTGGTATAACCGGTCCTCCTGGAGCTGGAAAGAGCTCATTAATGAACAAGCTTATACCTCTTATCAGAAAAGAAAACTTGTCAGTTGGAGTAATTGCTATCGATCCATCAAGTCCAATTACTGGAGGTTCCTTCCTGGGAGATAGAGTTAGAATTAATAATGCTGTTAATGATGAAAATGTTTTTGTAAGAAGCATGGGATCTAGAGCAGAGCTCGGCGGTGTAACAGAATTAGCAGAAGACTTTAGTGATATTTTAGCTTTTAGTGGCAAAGATATAATTTTTATCGAAACTGTTGGAGTTGGTCAATCGGAATACAGTGTATCTGAAATAACTGACTTAACTACTTTAGTATTTGTTCCTGAATCTGGAGATGAAATTCAGCTTTTAAAAGCTGGAATCTTAGAATTAGCAGACATTTTTGTTGTTAACAAGTCAGATAGAAAAGATTCAAATTTATTAGTCAAATCAATTAATAATATTTTATCTTCAACAAAAAAAGATTCTAAGAAGATTCCAATTTTTAAAACTAGCTGTAAGACTGATGAAGGATTAGAAGAGTTTGCCAACGCTATTGTTTCATATTTTAAGTCAATGAAAGACAATAAAGAGATTCAAGGAAAGCAAATTTTAAGATACAATAGAAGAATTAAGTCAATTATAGAAAAAGATGTTTTAGAACAATTTTGGAACAATCAAAGATTAACACTTTTAGATAAAATTGATAAATCCTCAATTAAAAAGAAATCTCCTTATGAGTTTGTTGATGAAATAAAGGGTAAAGAATGAGTAATAAAGACATGTCTATTGTTGATCATCTCGAAGAGTTAAGATGGAGAATTTTAAAGTCTCTAGGCTCAATAATTTTGATGTCAATTTTAACATTTAACTTTGCAAATTACCTTGTTGATATATTAATAAAACCTGCTTCTCAAATTAATTCTGATTTAAATCTTCAAGTTTTAACTATTCAAGGTATGTTTCTTTTAAAGTGGAATCTTGCAATTATTGGAGGAATCATATTATCTCTCCCTGTTATTACTGTTCAAGTTTGGAAATTTTTATCTCCAGGTCTTTATGATAAAGAAAAGAAAATATTAGTCCCACTTATACTGACTGCTTTTGTATGTTTCATTTTAGGAGGTTTATTTGCTTATAAAGTTATTTTACCTTTTTCTTTAGACTTTTTCGCATCAATGATTACAGCAGATATACAGAATAATTTTTCAATAAATTATTATTTTAGCTTTGTTTTATCTCTGATGATTGGAGCTGGATTAATATTTGAATTACCGGTAGCATCATTTTTATTTTCTTCAATAGGGTTAATTAATCCTCAATTTTTGAAAACATACAGAAGAGAAGCAATAGCAGTAACTGTAATTCTTTCAGCTATTATTACACCTCCAGATCCAATTAGTTTAATTATAATGTCAATTCCAATGTTAATTTTATATGAGATAAGTATTGCAGTATCATGGTTTGCTAATAAATTGTTTAATAATTAAAAATGAAAAAAATTTTAATTATTAGAATGAGTTCAATTGGTGACA
>Ga0208261_1000200_pt1 | contig 25539 bp, 33 predicted proteins | sample Knorr_S7_td_DCM__FD_185595 | JGI IMG/M metagenome (GOLD analysis project Ga0208261, IMG submission 185595) | Marine microbial communities from Southern Atlantic Ocean transect - Knorr_S7_td_DCM_ad_131m_LV_B (SPAdes) (version 3) | ecosystem: Environmental > Aquatic > Marine > Oceanic | place...
TTTTAATATAATCATCTTTAGACAGGTATTTTTTAAATTTTTTTCTAAAATAAATTAAATCACCTTTTGATAAATCGGCTCTTATAAATCCTTTTTTAATTAATTTTAATCCTTTTTCACTATTTCCAATTTTTATTAAACTTTCACCCAACATCATTTCTCCAAATCCACTCATGGGTTCGTGCTTGTTAAACCAATTAATTATTTCTTCTGGTGTTTGGTTATTTAAAGAGATTTTATGTTCTGCTAAATATTTTATTCGGTCAAATCTAGGAAAGTCATCAAAATTTTCTATAAATTGTTTATACTCAGTAAATGATGCTTTATTTCCTAAGGTAAGCAAATGTCTCCATTCAATGAAGTTATATATTGACTTTGCTCTTGCTTTTTTTGCGACTTTTTTAGCATCTTTCCAATTACTCTTTTCCATAAATGAAATCGCTTGTTTTGCATATTTTACATCTCTGTCGCTATAGTATTTTGATTTTTTAACTTTTCTTAATCTTTCCTGTTTTACAATTAAAGGTTTATTTTTTGGGATTATTATACCATTAATTTTAGTTATTTTTTTTTTTATAATTTTTTCTATTTTTTTTACATTTATTTCATTATTTGGTTTCCTTATTGGAATAATAATATCATTCGATAACTTTTTTAATAAATCTGCTTTTTGTTGACTTGGCTTAATTTTTGGTATGATAAGATCGCTTGAAAATGACAAATTCAAGCTTAAAAAAAAGAATATTGTTGCTAAAATATATTTTATTGATTTAACTAGCATTTTTTTTAAATAAATGACAACTTATGTTATAAATATTTATGTTTAAAGGTTCAAATGTTGCTTTAATTACACCGTTCAAGGATAATGAACTTGATGAAGAAACTTATATAAAACTTATTAATTTTCATCTAGAAAATGGTACTAATGGACTTGTCCCAGCTGGTACTACAGGTGAATCGCCGACCTTAACACATTCTGAGCATGAAAAAGTAATCGAGCTATGCATTAATGAATCAAAAGGCAAAATTCCAGTTATTGCAGGAACAGGTTCAAATTCAACTGATGAAGCAATCTCTTTAACAAAACATGCTGAAAAAGCTGGTGCAGATGGGGCTCTAGTTGTCACCCCATATTACAATAAACCCACACAGGAAGGTTTATACCAACATTACAAATCTATAAATGATAATACTAACCTTCCCATTATAATTTATAATATACCCGGCAGATGCGTAATTGATATGTCTGTAGATACCATGGCCAGATTGTTTGAATTGAAAAATATAGTGGGTGTCAAAGATGCTACAGGTGATTTAAATAGACTTGAACAAACTATAAAAAAATTAGGACCTGATTTTATACAGCTTACAGGAGAAGATGGACTTGCTTTTAAATTTAATAAAAATGGTGGTATTGGAATCATTTCTGTTACAGCAAATATTGCACCTAAATTGTGTTCTGATATGCAAAAATTCTCCAAGTCCGAAAGTCACAACGAAATGAAAGAAGCTGAAAGAATTGACACATTACTTCAACCCGTTCATAAATCATTATTTGCTGAAAGTAATCCAGCGCCAGTTAAATATGCAGCAAAATTACTTGGTTTGTGTGATGATGCTGTAAGATTACCGTTAGTAAAAATAATGGATGAAACAAAATCTAAAGTTAAAGATTCTCTTATTTCTGCAAAATTATTAAATGAATAAAAAAACCACTAGTGGTTTAAAAATCATAACTGTTAACAGAAAAGCATCTTTTAATTATTTTTTTAAAGATATAATAGAAGCTGGAATTGTTTTGAAAGGGTCTGAAATTAAATCAGTAAGAGATGGTAAAATTAACATATCCGAGGCTTATGCTGTTGAAAAAAACAGAGAAATTTTCCTAATAAATTCACATATACCAATTTATAAGCAGGCAAGTTATTCAAATCACAATCCATATTCTGAAAGAAAATTATTATTTAATAGAAATGAGATAAACAAATTGATTGGTAAAATAAATGAAGATGGTTTCTCATTAATTCCAACTAAAATGTATTTTAAAAATGGTAAAGCTAAAATAGAAATGGCTGTTGCTAAAGGAAAGAAACTTTACGATAAACGTCATTCAAAAAAAACAAAGGATTGGAATCGTGAAAAAGCAAGATATTTCAGAAAATCAAGCTAATTATGCTTATTTAGCAATTGGATCAAATTTAGGTAAAAAAGTTTATAATCTTATAAATGTTAAATTCATATTATCTAAAAATGATATTCACCTAATTCAATCATCAAGTTTTTATCTTACTAAGTCTTGGCCAAATCCAAAATTTCCTAAATATGTAAATGCAGTTTTATTTGTTAAAACAAATTTATCATTAGATAAATTATTTAAAAAAATAAAATATATCGAAAAATCATTAGGTAGAATAAATGCTCCAAAAAACTATCCAAGAATATGTGATATTGATATCATTGATTTTAATGGAAAATTTTATAAACTGTCAAACATAGACCTAATCGTTCCTCATCCAAGAATGGATAAAAGAAACTTCGTTCTACTACCATTATATGAAATAAATAAAAGATGGATACACCCAAAATACAAAAAAAATATAGTTAATTTAATATCAAATCTGAAAAGCGACGATATAAGAAGTATTAAATTAATATGATTTAATGATATAATAACCCTATGCTTAATTCTAATGATTTAATAAACAAGGTTAAAACATACAATAAATTTGTAAATCCAGAAACTTTAACAAAAGCTTATGATTTTGCTCTTAAAGCTCATGAAAAACAAAGAAGAGATGAAGGCTCCCCTTATATAATTCACCCAATTGCTGTAGCAAATATTTTAACTGAATTAAAATTAGATAGTGCAACAATAGCCACTGGATTACTTCACGATACAATTGAAGATACTCATGCTACATACAATACTATTGTTGATGAATTTGGGAAGGAAGTTGCAGATTTAGTTGATGGGGTTACTAAAATTTCCGAACTTGAAAATCAGGCAGTTTCTAATTCTAAAGCTGAAAATTTTAGAAAATTAATCTTGGCTACTTCAAAAGATATTAGAGTTTTATTAGTAAAACTAGCAGACCGTCTCCACAATATGAGAACTTTACATTTTGTTACCGATAAAGAAAAACAAATTAGAAAGGCAAAAGAGACTATGGAAATTTATTCTCCTTTAGCTGATAGGATGGGTATGAATAGAATACGTGATGAATTAGAAGATCTTTCTTTTAAAATTTTAAATCCCGATGCAAGAAAGTTAATTAATGATAGACTAGATCTAATTAAAGATAATAACTTAATTAACTATAATTCAGTTTTAACAGAGTTTGAAAATTTGTTAAAAAAAAGTGATATTAATTTTGAAATTTTTAGTAGAGAAAAAACTCCTTTTTCAATTTGGAGAAAAATACAAAAAAAACGTACATCTTTAGAACAAATTACTGATATTATAGGTTTTAGAATTATTCTAGATGATGTTGAAAATTGTTATAGATCTCTAGGTTTATTTCATAGCAAGTGGAATTGTATACCTGGTAAATTCAAAGATTATATTTCATCACCAAAAATTAACAAATATAAATCTATTCATACTGCGATAATAGGCCCGAATAAAAGACCTATCGAAATACAGTTAAGAACAAAACAAATGCATGAATTTGCTCAACGAGGTATAGCTTCACATTGGAAATATAAATCTTCAGAAAAGTTTAATTCATTAACCTGGAAAGAGTATGATTGGTTAGCAGATTTAGTTGAAATAATAGATAAAAATCAAAATCCAGAAGATTATTATGAATATACAAAATTACAAATGTTCCAGGAAAATGTTTTTTGCTTTACTCCAAAAGGGTCTGTAATTAAACTTCCAAGAGATGCCACACCTATAGATTTTGCATATGCTGTACATACACAAATTGGAGATACAGCTATTGGATGCGAAATAAATGGAAAAGAAAGCGCACTACAATCCTTACTAATTAATGGAGATGTTGTTAAAATATTAACTTCGAAAAGTGTATCACCGTCTTTACACTGGCTAACTAGTACAAAAACTGGAAAAGCAAGAGCGGCTATTAGAAGATATTGGCAATATAGAGACAATTTTAAATCATCCAAAGTAAAAAGCTATAATACTACTCTTTGGATATCTCTTCCAGATGAGCCTGGTAAATTAGGAGATGTTACTACAATAATTGGAACAAATAATGTAAATATTTCAAGTGTTGAAATGGTTGAAAAAACAAAGGATTCAATAAATTTTAGATTCAATTTAATAATTCACGATTTGAAAAACTTTACAAAATTAATTAGTGAGTTAAAACTTAAAGAATATAATTTCAAAATAATTAGACATAAAAATAAAAAATATGCTTTCTTTAAAAGACTCTTTGGCGGTTTTAAAAAAAACTAAAGCTTTATTAGAAGGACATTTTGTTTTATCTTCTGGTCTGCATTCACCTAAATATGTGCAATGTGCTAAATTATTAAGTTTTCCAAATGTTTCTAAAGAATTTAATTTATCATTAAGTAAAAAAATTAAAAAAAAATTTAAAAGATTTGATTTAATTTTATCACCAGCAATTGGTGGAATTGTAATTGGATATGAGATGGGCAGATTACTAAAAAAAGAAACAATTTTTTGTGAAAGGGTCAATGGAAAATTTAAATTAAGAAGAGGTTTTTCAATAAAAAAAAATTCACGAGTTCTAATTGTTGAAGACGTGATAACAACAGGTAAATCTAGCTTAGAATGTGTTCAGTTAATAAAAAAGTTTAAAGCAAAACTTTTAGGATTTGCTTGTTTAATTGATAGAACTTCTAAAAAAACAATAAAAATAAAAAATAAAAAAATTATCTCACAGATTAAATTAAATGTACCAACTTATAAAAAAAATAATCTACCTAAAAATTTGATTGATATACCCATAACTAAACCAGGTAGCAGGTTTTTAACATGAGTATACGCTTAGGTGTCAATATAGATCATGTTGCCACACTCAGAAATGCAAGAAGTGAAAAACATCCTGAACCACATGTAGCAGCAAAAATTGCACTTAAATACGGTGCTGACTCAATAACAATTCATTTAAGAGAAGATAGAAGGCATATCAATGACGCTGATTTAAAATTAATTTCATCAATTAAATCAATACCACTTAATTTAGAAATGGCTTCAAATAACGAAATGTTAAATTTGGCTCTTAAATATAAACCTAAATTTGTTTGTATTGTACCTGAAAAAAGAAATGAAGTTACTACAGAAGGTGGTCTTAATTTGAAAAAAAATAAGCAAAAATTAAAATCAATTATAAATATTTTAAATAAGAATGATATTAGAACTAGTCTATTTATAAATCCAAATAAATCAGATGTTAAATTTTCAAAAGCACTAAATTCAAAATGTGTTGAGTTACATACTGGAAATATTTCTAATCAAATCAAAAAAAGAAAACCATACATTAATCAACTTAAAAAAATAAAAAATTGTGCAAAATATGCAAAAGGTTTGGGCTTAGAAGTTCATGCTGGACATGGCATGGATTATAAAACTGCTAAAATTTTATCAAAAATTAAGGAAATAGAAGAATTTAATATTGGTCATTTTATAATAGGTGAATCAATTTTATTCGGATTTAAAAAAACTATAGGAAATTTTAAAAAAATATTAAAGTAATGAATATTGTAGGCAATGGTGTTGATATTATAAAAAACAGTAGGATTAAAAAATCACTTAAAATAAAAGGTTTTGTTAAAAGAGTTTTTACAAAGGAAGAAATAAACAAATCAAAGAAATTAAATAATAAGGTAAATTATTTTGCTAAAAGATTTGCTGCAAAAGAAGCTTTTGTTAAAGCAATAGGTGAAGGTTTTCGAAATAATATTAATTTTAGTGATATAGATATTAAAAATGATAAGAAAGGAAAACCCTTAATAAATATATCAAACAATGCAAAAAAAATTCTTAAAAAAAAATTTAAATTGAGCAAATACAAAATTTTTCTGTCTTTGTCAGATGAAAAAAAATATTCAATAGCATATGTTATTATTAATAAACAAAAATGACTAAAAAATTTATAGTAGAAAACATTAAAACACTTTTTTATGCTTTAATAATAGCTGTTATAATTCGTTCATTATTTATCCAACCTTTTTATATACCTTCATCATCTATGGAATCTAATTTATTAGTAGGAGATAGATTATTTGTTACAAAATTCAGTTATGGTTTTAGCAAACACTCATTTCCTTTTAGTCCACCATTATTTAAAGGAAGAATTATGTATCAAAACCCTGAAAGAGGGGATGTTATTGTTTTTAAAACACCTTCAGATAACAGAACTGATTATATTAAAAGACTAATTGGTTTACCCGGTGATACAATACAATTTTTAGATGGAAATGTTTATATCAATGGAAACCAAATATTAAAAACTATAAAATCTAAAAAATCTTATCTATCATGCGGGAACTCTAATATTGAAGTCAGAGTTTTTGAAGAAACTCTACCAAATGGTAAAAAGTATATTGCTTCTTATAGAAATGATTATAGTTACAAAAATTCAGACAAATTTTTGGTACCTCAAAATCATTTTTTTTTTTTAGGTGACAATAGAGATTGTTCTAAAGATAGTAGATTTTTATCTGAAGTTGGATATGTTCATAAAAATAATTTAGTTGGTAAAGCACAATTATTATTTTTTTCCTCTGATCCAAAAGTAGGAAGTGTAATTAAATTCTGGAAATGGAACAAAATAATGAGATTTGAAAGATTTTTTAATAAGATAATTTAATGGAAAATAAAGTTAATAAATTGTCAGAACTTTTGAATATTAAATTTAATAATACAAAATTACTCTTACAGGCAATTACTCACAAAAGTTTTGATTCAAATAAAAACTATGAATTGCTTGAATTTTTAGGAGATAGAGTTTTAGGTTTAGTAATTTCTAATAAATTAATTGAAATATTTCCAGATGAAAAAGTTGGAATTTTAGACAAAAAATTTGCATCACTAGTAAATAAAAATAAATGTTATGAAGTTGGAAAAAATTTAATGTTAAATAGATTTATCTTAATTGGAAATTCAAACAAAAAATCAAAAATTATTGAAAACAAAATAATTTCAGACTCATGTGAGTCTTTAATAGGAGCCATTTATTTAGATAAAGGTTTTGACATAGCAAAAAAATTTATTTTAAAAAATTGGGGTGAATATTTAAATTCATCAGTTAATACAATTATAGATCCAAAAACTAAATTACAGGAATATTCATTAAAAAAATTTAAAACACTACCAGTTTACAAAGTAATTTCTTCAAGTGGTCCAAAGCATAAGCCAAATTTTAAAGTTGGCGTAAAGATAAAAAATACTAAAATTTTTTATTCAATAGGTTCGTCAAAAAGAAATGCCGAACAGTTAGCTGCAAATGAACTATTAAAAAGTTTAAACTTAATATGAAATGGCAAGATAAGGGCTTTTTACTATCAATTAATAAATATAACGAAAATTCTGCTGTCGCTGAATTTTTAACTGAAAGCCATGGAAAAACTAGTGGAGTAATTTTTGGAGCAACTTCAAAAAAAATTAAAAATTATTTATTAATTGGTAATAGATTTCATTTAAATTTTAGTTCTAAGTACGATGGCAAAGTAGGATATTTTAAAATTGAAATAGATAAAATAATTACACCTTACCATCTTGAAAACAAAATAAAGTTGTATTGTATTATTTATGCTATGAATTTAATAAAAATAATAACTGTAGAAAACCAAGAAAATAATAATATTTTTTGTTTGATTGAAGAATTTTTTTTATTTTTACAAAATAAAAATTGGTTATTAAATTTTATTTTTTGGGAACTTCAAATTTATAAAAATATTGGTTATGATGTAAACTTTAAAAATTATGTTAAAAATAAATTGCATAATGGTGAAGATGTTTATTTTGTTGAATCTACAAATAAAATAGTTCCTAGTTTTTTAATTAATCAAAAATTTTTACCAAAAAATCAAAATGATATCATCGAAGGGTTTAAGATTGTTGGTGATTATTTAGACAAAACAATAATTAAGCCAAATAATCTAAAGTTTCCCACATCTAGAGTTGAATTTTTAAATTTAATAAAAACTATCTAAATTAATACTATCAGCAAAATATGTTATTATTGCATTCGATCCAGCTCTTTTAAAAGACATTAGAGTTTCGAATATTGATTTTTCATCTACAATTTTTTTTTTTATACCATTTTTCAATAAACTATATTCTCCTGAAACTTGATAAGCTATAACAGGTATTTTGAATTTATCTTTTACTGATCTAATTATATCTAAATAGGGCATTCCAGGTTTAACTATAACCATGTCAGCACCTTCTTTTATATCTAATGAAATTTCTCTTAAAGCTTCATCATGATTTTTAAAATCCATTTGATAAGATTTTTTATTACCAACTAAAGATTTTTTTGATCCAATTGCTTGTCTAAAAGGACCATAATAACTTGATGCATATTTGACTCCATAGGACATGATTTGAACATCTTTAAGATTTTCTTTATCTAAATTTTTTCTAATTAACTTAATTCTTCCATCCATCATATCTGAAGGTGCTATTACATCACATCCCATTTTTGCTTGTAACAATGATTGTTTTATTAAAATTTCAACTGTTTCATCATTTAATATTTCATTTTTTTTTAGTATTCCATCATGTCCATGAGATGTATAAGGATCTAATGCTACATCAGTCATTATACCAATATGATTCTTATATCTTTTTTTTATAAATCTAATTGCTTTACAAACTAAATTGTCTTCATTTAAAGCTTCGCTACCTAAATCGTTCTTAAGTTTTAATTTTGTATATGGAAATAGAGCAACCATTGGAATTCTTTTTTTTATTGCTTTATCAACAATTAGACCTAAATTATTAATGGAATATCTAAAAACACCTGGCATCGATTCGACAGGAATTTTTTTATTTTTTCCTTCTGTTAAAAATATTGGTAAAATTAGATCACTGTATGATAGATTATTTTCTTGAATTAATTTTCTTGACCATTCAAACTTCCTTGATCTTCTTAGCCTTAAATGTGGATATGTACCAGTGATAATCATTCTCAAATTTTTTTTGTATGCGACAAAAGTTATATATATTATAATTATAAATAAAGTATTTATTTAAGCACATGAACAACGTTGTATCCATAAACAATATTAAATCAAAAAAAATGATGGGTGATTTTCACAAGCAAAATCTAAGATTTGATATAAAAAAACTCAGAAATGCTTGTAATGATGTTTTAAAAATAAAGGGCTTTGATACCAGTTTAGGTATACCTCATTTTGCGGCGATACCACTAAATTCAATTCCAGGTGATCCAGATTCTATTAAAGGAAATAAAGTCAGAGGAGTTTATTGGACGAAGCCAGACTCTAGTGGTCAAGAAGTTTCAAGAGATATAGGTATTGATGAAAGTAAATATACCGAATTTCTCAAAGATTTTGAAAATACTTATTTTAAAGAAGTTTTTGATGATTTGTCTAAAAAATATAAATTAGGAAGAGTTAGATTGTTATTAAAAGAACCTAGATCAACTTTGAGTTGGCATAGAGATCCTGAGCCTAGATTGCATATTCCTATTTATACAAATCCCGGATGTATTATGGTTATAGATAAAGTTGCTCATCATATGCCAGCCGATGGTTCAGTTTGGATAACAAATAATTTAAAATATCATAATGCATTTAATGGTGGAGAAGAAAATAGAGTACATTTAGTTGCATGTGTGTTAGATTACAAATTTAATTAAACACTTAAATATAAAATAAACTTGAAAAAGATTTTTATCGCATCAGATCACGCTGGATACAATCTTAAAGAATTAATAAAAAAAAAATATTCCAAAAATTTAAATATTCAAGATTTGGGTACTAAAAATTCATCAAAATCAGTAAATTATCCATATTATGCACACTTACTTTGCAAAAAAGTAAAAAAAAATAAATCTAATGTAGGTATTTTAGTATGTGGATCTGGCATGGGAATGTCAATGGCAGCAAATAAACATAATAAAATTAGAGCTGCCTTATGTTATTCAGTAAAAAATGCAAAATTATCTAGATTGCATAATGATGCAAATGTTATTACATTGGGGTCTAGATTAATAAATAAAAAATTAGCATTTAACTGTATAAATGTTTTTTTAAGTACAGATTTTGAAGGCGGTAGGCACAAAAAAAGAGTAAAAAAAATATAGAATTTTTTTTAATTAATTATGTCAAGTGAAAAAGATTATAAAAATAACGATTACAAGAATTTTTTTGAAAAAAATTTAAATGATGTTGATCCAGAAATATTTCAAGCAATAAATGAGGAAATAATCAGACAACAAAATCATATTGAATTAATTGCTTCTGAAAATATAGTATCTAAAGCTGTTTTAGAAGCTCAAGGATCAGTTTTAACTAATAAATATGCGGAAGGTTATCCAGGTAAAAGATATTATAACGGTTGCGAACATGTAGACGTTGCTGAAACATTGGCTACCGAAAGGCTAAAAAAATTATTTAATTGTAAATTTGCAAATGCACAACCACATTCTGGTGCCCAAGCAAATGGTGCGGTTTTTCTAGCTTTGCTAAAACCTGGTGATACATTTATGGGAATGAGTCTCAATTCAGGTGGACATATTACACATGGTTTAAAGATATCTATGTCAGGAAAATGGTTTAATGCAATCAGTTATGACGTTGATAAAGACTCAGAGCTCATTGATTATGATATTGTAGAAAAAATTGCTTTAGAAAATAAACCAAAACTTATAATTGCTGGTGCTAGTGCATATTCTAGGGTAATTGATTTCAAAAAATTTAGAGAAATTGCAGACAAAGTTAATGCCTATCTAATGGTAGATATGGCTCACTTTTCTGGATTAGTTGCTGGAAAAGGTTATCCAAATCCTTGTGATTATGCGCACGTTGTTACATCAACAACTCATAAAGTTTTTAGAAGTGCAAGAGGAGGCATAATTTTAACAAATCATGAAGAGATATCAAAAAAAGTTAATACTGCTGTTTTTCCCGGATATCAGGGAGGCCCATTAATGCACATCATAGCTGCAAAAGCAGTTGGTTTTCTTGAAGCATTAAAACCTGAATTCAAAGATTATATTCAATCAGTATTAGCTAACGCAAAAATTCTTTCAGAAACTTTAAAAAATAATGGATTTAAAATTTATTCAGGAGGGACAGATACTCATTTAATGTTGGTAGATTTAAGACCTTTTAAAGTAAAAGGAAATGTTGCAGCCGAAAGTCTTTCAAGGGCCAATATAACTTGTAATAAAAATGGTATTCCTTTTGATAGCGAAAGTCCTATGATAACATCAGGAATTAGACTTGGTTCTCAAGCAGCAACCACAAGAGGTTTTGGACTAAATGAATTTAAACTAGTAGGAGATTTAATTACAAAAATAATTAAAGGAATTTCAGATAATCCTAATGACAATAGCAAAATTGAAGATGAAGTTAGAAAAGAAGTGGTAGATTTATGTTCAAGCTTTCCTATATATAAATATTTAAGATAATAACAATTATGATTTGCCCAATTTGCAAAAAAGGAGAAACTTCTGTTGTAGACTCTCGTCCAACAGAAGATGGAACCACCATAAGAAGAAGAAGGCTTTGTATTTGTGGACAAAGATTTACAACATTTGAAAGAGTACAATTTAGAGAATTAACAGTTGTTAAAAAAAATGGAAGAAAATCGACATTTGATAGGGATAAATTATCAAAATCAATTTATGTAGCTTTAAAGAAAAGGCCAATAGATACAGAAACTGCAGAAAAATTCATTTCTAAAATATCAAGATCTTTAGAAGAACTTGGACAAAGTGAAATTTCATCAAATACGATAGGAACAATGGTGATGGAAGGTTTAAAAGATCTTGATCCTGTCGCCTATGTTCGATTTGCATCAGTCTATAGAAATTTTAGAGAAGAAAAAGATTTTGTTCAATTTGTTGATAAAATTGATGTCTTTAAAAAAAGATAAATTTGAATCATTAGATAAAAAATTCATGCAAGTTGCTATTAATTTAGCAAATAATCAAAAGTCATTAACAGGATTAAATCCTTCAGTTGGATGTGTGGTGGTAAAAAATAAAAAAATTATTTCTTTTGCTGTAACTAATATAAATGGAAGGCCACATGCAGAAACAATAGCACTAAATAAAAAAAAAAATTTAATAAAAGGTTCAACAATGTATTTAACCTTAGAACCTTGTTCCCATTATGGAAAAACTCCACCATGTACTAAATCAATAATAAATTCAAAGATTAAAAAAGTTATCTTTTCAACTGAAGATTTAGATGAAAGAAGTTATAATAAATCAAAAAAAATCTTAAATTCAAAAAAAATAGTAACTAAGTCAGGTTTATTAAGAGATAAAGCTAAAATTTTATATAAAAATTACAATTATATAAAAAAAAATAAATATCCATATATAATTGGAAAATTAGCATGTTCTTCAAATTTATTTATTTTAAAAAATAATACTTTGATTACAAATGAACATTCTAGAAAAGTTTCTCATTTATTAAGATATGAAAATCATGGAATATTAACATCATATAAAACTGTAAATAGCGACAACCCGAAGTTAAACTGTAGATTAAATGGACTTGAAAGGTTTTCACCAACAAGATTAATTATCGATAGAGATTTAAAAATTAAAAAAAATTCATATATTGTTAATAATTCAAAAAAAAAGACTACCTATGTTTTTTATAACAGCAAAGATAAAAAAAAAATTAATTATTTTAAAAAAAAAGGTATAAAATTAATATATCAGGAAATTGATGGTAATGGACTTTTCAATTTAGATAAACTTTTTAAGAAAATATACGAAATTGGTGTACAAAAATTACTTATAGAATGTGGAAAAAAATTTACTTTGAATGTTTTATCTAAAAGTTTTTTTAATGAATTTTATTTATTCAAGTCTAACAAAAAAATTAATAAAAAAGATATGATTAGTATAAATGTTATATTAAAAAATCTTAATAAAAGTTTTAAAAATAAAAAACCTGTAAATACATTTTTAGATAAGGATAAATTAATAAAATATTACTAATATATGTTTAATGGAATAATTTTTAGCAAAGCTAAGATAGTTAATATAAAAAAACAAAAAAAAGGTATTAATTTGTTTTTAAAATCCTCAATAAAAATTTCTAATAAAGATATAGGTATTTCTATATCCTGTGACGGTGTTTGCTTAACATTAATTTCATATAAAAAGAAAATACTTGAATTCTATCTATCAAATGAAACAGTTAATAAATCAAAGTTTAAAAGTGTTAAAATTAATAATGAAGTTAATTTAGAGTTACCTCTTAAGTTTGGACAAAATATTTCAGGTCATATATGTCAAGGTCATGTTGATACTGTTGCACAAATAAAGAATATTAAAAAAATTGATAAGTCTTATGTATACTCGTTTAAAATAAAAAAAAGTTATATTAATCAATTAGTAGAAAAGGCATCAATTTTAATTAATGGAGTATCCTTAACAATTTCAAAAATTAAGAATAATATTTTTGAAATTTGGGTTATACCTCACACTAGAATGTTAACAAATTTAAAAATGCTTAAAAAAAATGATTTAGTTAATGTTGAAATTGATATTTTGTCAAAATATGTAAAAAAATTTATTAATGAAAAAAAATAAATTTAGTTCAATCGAAAGTATTATTTCCACGTCAAAGAAAGGTGAAATGTATATATTGGTGGATGATGAAAATAGAGAAAATGAAGGAGATTTAATTATATCAACGTCTGACGTCAACGCTAATAAAATAAATTTTATGGCTAAACATGCAAGAGGTTTAATATGTTTAGCGATGGATTCTGAACAATCTAAAAAACTTGGATTAACTTTAGTTTCACCAATAAACCAATCGAGAAGTAAAACTGCATTTACATTTTCAATAGAAGCTAAAAAAGGTGTGACGACAGGAATCTCAGCTTACGACAGAGCCAGAACAATAAGAGTTGCCTCAAGAAAAAATGCAAATAAGAATGATATAGTTTCTCCAGGACATGTTTTTCCAGTCATTGCAAAAGATGGTGGTGTACTCGTAAGGGCGGGACATACTGAAGCCTCTGTCGACATATCCAAACTAGCTAATAAAAATAATTCTGCTGTAATATGTGAAATTATGGCTGATGATGGAAATATGGCTAAAGGTGATGATTTGTTAAAATTTGCAAAAAAACATAAATTAAAAATTGCAAAAATAGAAGATTTAATATCTTACAGACTTAAAAAGGAAAAATTTATTAAATTAAAAAAATCATCTAAAATTAAAGTTCAAAATCAAAAATATAAAATTAAAGTATTTGAAAATTTATTGGATGGTTCGGAACATTTTGCTCTTATTAAAGGAAATTTAGCTAAAGGATCTTTGCCACGTTTAAGAGTTATTTCATCAAATGTGGTACAAAATTATCTCATAAATCAAAAACTTCCTAACTCTTTTGCAAAAACGATTAATTATTTTAAAAAATATAATAATTGTGTTTTGATATTTATTAGGGATCCAAATCTAAAATCTGTTACTCAAACCTTAAAACAATATAATAGTAAGATTTTTTATAAAAAAGGACATGATAAACTTATAAGAAATTATGGTATTGGAGCCCAAATAATTAAATCGTTAAATATTAAAAATATGATATTGGTTACAAGATCCAAAAAAAAAGTTGTTGGATTAGATGGTTTTGGAATTAAGATAATTAAACAGGAAATATTAAAATGAAAAAAATTTTATCAGTATATTCGTTATATTATGAAGATATTGTTACCAGAATGACAAAACTTGCATACAAAGAATTTCCAAAAAAATATTTTAAAGTACATAAAATGGAAGCACCTGGATCATTTGAGATACCTTTAATTATATCTAAGCATATAAAAAATTATGATGCAGTATTAGCTTTAGGCTGCATCATTAAAGGAGAAACACCTCATTTTGATTATATATCTAAAGCCTCAATTGATTCATTAATGAAATTATCGCTTAAATATAATAAACCAATAGGAAATGGAATTATTACCTGCCTTAACAAAAAACAAGCTATTAAAAGATCTAAAATTAAAGGTCAAGAAGCAGCAAAAGCAGTTATAAAAGTTTTATATAATTTTTCTAAATATTCATGATAAAAAAATATAGTCCAAAATATAACCCCAGGGTTATAGTAATTCAAAAATTGTATGGTAAATTTTATAATAAAGATGAAAATATAACATTCCCCAAACATAGGTTTAAAAAATTTATAAAAGACGTAGTTAATGGCACGATCGAAAGAGATGAAGTTATTAATGACGAAATAAAAAACCATCTAAATACTGATGTAAATATAAATAATCTAGACAAAGTATTTCAAGTTATAGTTAAAAGCGCAATTTACGAATTTCTGTACAAGCCAAAAACATCAATAAAAATAATTATAAAAGAATATCTAAATGCATCTAATTTTTTTATCGAGAATTCGCAAACTAAATATTTGAATGCGCTGTTAGATAAAATTTCTAAAAAAATTAGAGTTTCTAATGGATGAGTTTTTAATAATTAAAAAATATTTTAAAAATCTTACAAAAAAAAATCCTGGTGCTCTTAATTTAAATGATGATGTTTTTTTTGATAAAAAAAATAAATTAATTCTTTCTATCGATACTTACAATGAAAATACTCATTTTTTTAACTTTAAAAACCCATATTTAGTTATAAAAAAAATTATAAGGTCATCAATTTCCGATTTAATATGCAAAGGGGTCAAACCTAAATATTTTTTTTTATCAGGCAGTGGTAATAAAAATCATTTTAATAAAAAAAATCTTAAATTAATTTCCAAAGCTATTTCAGATGAACAAAAATTTTTTAATATAAAATTATCCGGTGGAGATATGACTAACTCGAAAAAATCTTCATTTACAGTCACATCAGTAGGTTTTTCTAAAAATATAATTAAACGAAATAATACAAAAAATAATGATGATATATACATTACAGGTAATCTAGGTGATAGTTTTGTTGGTTTAAATATTTTAAAAAAAAAAATACATTTAGATAAAAAATATAGGAATTATTTTATAAACAAATATTACCTACCAAATCTACCGATAGGATTAATTAAATTTTTAAATAAATTTGCTAATTCTTCAATAGATGTTTCAGATGGATTGTTTGCTGATATGCACAAGCTTATAAATAAGCAAAAGATTTCATTTATTTTATTTGCCGATCTGATTCCAATTTCAAAAAACTTAAAAATTTATTTAAAAAATGTTAAAAAGAGTCATTTAAACTTCATTTCAAAAGGCGATGATTACCAAATAATATTTACCTCTAATAAAAGAAATCGAAAATATATCAAAAGATTAGCAAAAAGAATCAATCAAAAAATTACTTTAATTGGATCAATTACAAATAAATCTGGACATAATAAGATCATTAGTAATGGAAAACAGTTAAAATCAAAGAATTACGAAGGTTATTTTCATAAGTTCTAAAAAAGTTAAATATTGCCTTTTATGTTTATTTTTGTAATGTGCGCATTTTACTAAATAATTAAAACACATTATTAAGGATTTTATGAACACTTCAGTTGAAACAATATTATACTATACAATTTTTGCAGGTTTTTTATCAATCTTATATGGATTTATAACAGGATCTAACATTTTAAAATCTAGTCCGGGAAATAATAAAATGCAAGAAATTGCATCAGCTATACAAATTGGTGCTAAAGCATATTTGAATAGACAATACAAAACTATAGCCATTGTTGGAGTTGTGGTTTTAGTAATTATAAGTTTTGCATTTAGTTTTTTAGTTGGTTTAGGTTATTTAATTGGCGCAACTTTATCTGGAATTGCAGGTTATGTAGGTATGCTTGTTTCAGTTCAAGCAAATGTCAGAACTGCAGAAGCTTCAAGAAAAGGATTAGCTAACGGTCTTTCAGTAGCTTTTAAATCAGGTGCTATCACTGGAATGTTGGTTGCAGGTTTAGCATTACTATCTATTGCTGTATATTATTTTATTTTAGTAAAAATTGGAATTGAAGAAAGAGAAATAGTTAACGCACTTGTTGCTTTAGGTTTTGGTGCATCATTAATTTCTATATTTGCAAGATTAGGTGGGGGTATATTTACAAAAGGTGCTGATGTTGGGGCAGATTTAGTTGGTAAGGTTGAAGCTGGTATACCTGAAGATGATCCAAGAAATCCTGCTGTAATAGCTGATAATGTTGGTGATAACGTAGGAGATTGTGCGGGTATGGCTGCAGATTTATTTGAAACATATGCTGTAACAATTGTTGCAACAATGGTTCTTTCATCAATATTTTTTCATGGTGACATGAACATGATGATTTATCCTCTAACAATTGGTGGAGCATGTATTCTTACATCTATTATAGGAACTTTTTTTGTAAAATTAGGGAACTCAAAAAATGTAATGAATGCTTTGTATAAGGGCTTTATTGCCACTGCTATTATTTCTTTAATAGTGCTCTATCCATTAACTGATTACGTAATTGGATTTGAAAATTCTTATAAAGTTGGGGAAAAAATTTTTAATGGTAAAAGTTTATATTATTGTGGTGTTATAGGGTTAATCATTACAGGGTTAATTATATGGGTTACTGAATATTATACTGGCACTAATTATAGACCTGTAAAAAGTGTTGCCTCATCATCTACAACGGGTCATGGTACTAACGTTATCCAAGGACTTGCAGTATCCATGGAAGCAACTGCAATACCCGCATTAATTATTGTTTCTGGTATATTAATGACTAATTATATTGCTGGATTATTTGGTATAGCAATTGCAGTTACTACTATGTTAGCTTTAGCAGGAATGGTTGTAGCGCTTGATGCTTACGGTCCAGTTACAGATAATGCTGGAGGGATAGCTGAAATGTCAAAATTACCAAATAATGTAAGGAAAACTACTGATGCTTTGGATGCTGTTGGAAATACTACAAAGGCAGTGACCAAAGGTTATGCCATTGGTTCAGCTGGACTTGGTGCATTAGTACTTTTTGCTGCATATACAGAGGATATAAAACATTTCTCAAAAGAAACTGGTTCAAAATTAGAAGGTATAGTTGTAACATTTGATTTATCAAACCCATATGTTGTTGTTGGTTTATTAATTGGAGGCATGCTTCCTTATTTATTTGGTTCAATGGGAATGCAAGCTGTTGGCAGAGCGGGAGGTGCTGTAGTCGTTGAAGTGAGAAGACAATTTAAAAAATTTCCTGGTATAATGAAGAGAAAACAAAAACCAGATTATGCAAAATTAGTTGATTTATTAACTGTTGCTGCAATTAAAGAAATGATAATTCCTTCATTATTACCCGTTTTATCACCTATTGTTTTATACTTTATTATTTTTGCTATAGGCGGACAAGTTGCTGCTTTAGCATCAGTAGGTGCAATGTTGTTAGGAGTAATTGTAACTGGTTTATTTGTGGCTGTATCAATGACGGCCGGAGGAGGTGCTTGGGATAATGCAAAAAAATATATTGAAGATGGAAAGTTTGGTGGTAAAGGATCAGAAGCACATAAGGCTGCTGTTACAGGAGATACTGTAGGAGACCCGTATAAAGATACCGCAGGTCCAGCTGTAAATCCAATGATAAAAATTACAAATATTGTAGCTTTGTTACTATTAGCAGCTATAGCAGGATAATAATTTTATTTTATTTTTTTCCTCTATTTCTTGCCGGAGCATTAATTTTTTCTCTTAAACTGGATAATAATCCAGTCATTACTGTATTTTGAGAAAATTCTTTTTCAGTAATTTTTTTAACATATTTTATATCATTCATGTCATTTAAATTTAAAAGTTTTTTATTTTTTAAGATTCCAATATTACTAAATTGAACTATTAATATATTATTTTTATCAATTTTTTTAACTCCTAATTTAAAAATGGATTGATTAACTTTTTTTCTTTCTATATATAACCATTTATTATTATCAAATTCGCTTATTGATGAAGGAGGTCCAATAATATCAATAATATCGTTTTTATTGGTTTTGTTGATAATAATTTTTTCATACTTTGTATGTAAAGAATTAAATCCATGATTATTTGATACTTTATTTGTTGAACAGTTCAGTGTAAATAAAAATAATAAAATTAAGAAAAATTTATAATGAAACATAATTATTTAAATATTTACAATAATTTAATAAAATTAACTAGAAATAAAAATTTATATCTAAATTTAGAAAAAAAAGATACTTTTTCTGATAGATTAATTTTTTTATTTATTCATTTGGCATTATTTTTTAGAAGATTTAAAACTGAAATACATAAAAATGAACTTCAAGAACTATTTGATTTTATTGTTCGTCAAATAGAACTTTCTATAAGAGAAATAGGTTATGGAGATGTGACAGTAAATAAAAAAATGAAAGAATTTGTTAATTTATTTTACACAATACTAAATCATATAGAATCTTTAGAGTTTAAAAAAAAAGGTATTAATTTAAGTATTTTTGCAAATTATGTAAATATTGAAAAAAACATAGATTTTTATGATGATTATTTCACAAAATATCGAAATTTTTTATCAAAAAACACTTTAAATAACTTCACAAAAGATATAATAAACTTTAACTTTTAATTATGGCTGTACCAAAACGTAAAACTACTAAATCTAGATCTGGAAAGAGACGATCTCACATTAAAATTTCACCTAAAAACATAATTGAAGATAAAAAATCTGGCGAATACAGATTATCTCATCATTTAGATTTAAAAACTGGATATTATAAAGGAAGACAAGTTTTAGATCCCAAAGATTAAATTTTTATGAAAAATCCTACTATAATTGCAGTAGATGCAATGGGTGGCGAAAATTCACCTAATAAAACTATAGAAGGTATAAGTTTACACACAAAAGTATCTACCAACATTAAATATAAAATTTATGGAAATAAAAATATTATTTTAGATTTAATATCTAAATATAATATATCAAAAGAAAAAATTGACATCATACATACTGAAAAACAAATAGAAGATACAGATTCAGCATTATCTGCAGCAAAAAAAGGTAGAGATACAAGTTTGTGGCTTGCAATTGAAAGTTTAAAAAATAATGAGACTGATGCTATGGTTTCGGCTGGAAATACCGGTGCATTATTTGTAATAGCAAAATTAAATTTAAAAATGATTGAGAATATTGATAAGCCAGCACTATCAGCTTTATGGCCCAACAAAAATGGAATGAATGTTGTTTTAGATCTTGGAGCTAATGTTGAATGTAATGAAAAAAATTTAATTGATTTTAGTATAATGGGTTCAGCTTTATTAAAAGCTTTATTTGAAAATGAAACACCAAAAGTAGCAATATTAAATATTGGATCTGAAGAATTTAAAGGAAATAATATTATAAAAAATACTTATCAAAAACTAAGCCAAGCGAAAAATTCATTATATGAATTCCATGGATATATTGAAGGCAATCAAATAATGGATGGTAATATAAATGTTATTGTTACAGATGGTTTTACTGGAAATGTTGCTCTTAAAACCGCTGAAGGAACTGCTAATTTTATTACATCTGAATTAAAAATTGCAATGTCCACAACACTTTTAGGAAAAATTTCATCTCTAATAAATTTTAAAAATATAAAAAAATTTAAACAAAAATTAGATCCAAGACTTTACAATGGTGCTATTCTACTAGGTTTGGATAAACCTGTTATAAAAAGTCATGGTTCTACCGATGCAGTAGGTTTTGCAAACTCATTAAAAGTATGTGAAAAAATAATAAAAGGTCATTTGATAGATAAAATTAAAGAAAATATAAATTAAATAATGAGAATCAACCTAACAAAAAAAGAAATAGTGAATTCCATTTATATGCAGATTGGATTTTCAAAAAAAATATCAGAAGCTCTATTGGAAGATATATTTCAAATATTATTAAAAAATATTGTATTAGAAAAAAAAGTTAAAATTTCTAAATTTGGTACTTTTATATTGAGAAGGAAAAATCAAAGAATTGGAAGAAATCCAAAAACAAAAGAAACTAAAGTTATCTCAGAGAGAAATGTTATTTTATTTAAACCTTCTAAAGAATTTAAATTTTATATTAATAATGAATAATGTAAAAAAAAATAGTACATATAAGACAATTAGTGAAGTTGCAGAGGAATTAAATATAATAAATTCTAAAACAGGAAATTTATCAACTCATACTTTGAGATTTTGGGAAAAAGAATTTATTCAAATTAAGCCAAAAATTTTTGCAGGTAAAAGAAGATATTACGATAATGATACAATAGAAATTATTAAAAAAATTAAATTTTTGCTTAAAGATAAAGGTATGACAATTAATGGTGTAAAAAAACAATTAATTAAAGACAATTCTGATCTTGACGTATCAGACAATACATCTATAAAAACAAAAAATACTTTGAAATCTAAAATAAATAAAATTTCAAAATTATTAAAAGATTTAAAAAGATAAATGGCAAAAAAAACTCATATTAAAGTAAGATTGGTTCCTGAAGCAAAGCCTGATAGTCCATTTTTTTACTATGTAAAAAAGCCTGCGGGTGGAGAAAAAGCTAAAATTAAACTAAAGGCAAAAAAATATAACCCATCAACAAGAAAACATGAAGTTTTTGTTGAAAAAAAACTTCCTCCTCACAGCAAATAATTATTTTTTATTAAAGTTTCTTTTTTCAAAATCTATATAGGCGTAAATCATATTTATCCAAATACGTTTTGTTATTTTAGGATCAATCTTATTTTGAATTGATTTTTTTTTAATATTTTTCAGTATTTTATTTATTCTTCTTTTATCAATTATTTCATTTTTATATTCTTTTAATTTAAGAACATTTTTAACTAATGCTGTTCTTTTTCTAATTATTCTTAATAGAGAATTATCTAATTTATCTAGTCTTTTTCTTACTATATTTAGTTTTTTTTTATTTAATGGCGACATTTATATATTTGGATAAATTAATAATTATTATATTTATCTTATGATGTACATAGAAAATCTACAATTAAAAAACAATATTATAACTTGGTTAATCATAATGTTTTTTATTATATCTTTTATGATAGTTGTTGGTGGATTAACAAGATTAACCGATTCTGGTTTATCTATAACTCAATGGCAGTTATTCTCAGGTTTTTTACCACCTTTTAATAGTAGTGATTGGGATAAATATTTCAATTTATATAAAGAAATTCCTGAATTTAAGATTCAAAATTATGATATGACTTTAAGTGAATTTAAAGTTATTTTTTGGTGGGAATGGGCTCACAGATTTCTTGGAAGATTGATAGGAATATCATTTTTATTACCTCTTATATATTTCACATTTAAAGTTGGATTTAAAAAATTAATAAATTTTTATGTAATTTTTATTTTAATATGTTTTCAAGGTTTTATTGGTTGGTATATGGTTTCAAGTGGTTTAGTTGACAGAGTTGATGTAAGTCATTTCCGTTTATCAATTCATTTAATAATTGCATTTTTGATAATATCATTAATATTGTGGAATTATCTTAATTTAAAATTAAATAGTTATAATGATAAAAATCTTAGATTTAATTTACCTCTAATATTTCTTTCTTTAGTTTATTTGCAGATTATTATCGGTGCATTTGTATCCGGTATGGATGCTGGCCAGATATATAACTCCTGGCCACTTATGGGATCAAATTATTTTCCTGATGATAATGAACATGTAAATTTGTTTAAACTTTCCGCTTTTAGTGATCCATCGTTAGTACAATTTATGCATAGAAACTTAGCTTATTTAATACTTTTTTTTTATTTGTTTTTAATGATTAAAATTTATTTAAATAAATTAAATAATTTATATTTTGCTATAAATTTACTAGGTATTCTTTTGTTTATTCAAATTGTTCTTGGCATTTTTACATTGTTATATGGTGCACAGATTATTTTAGCATCCATGCACCAAATAAGCTCAATATTTTTAGTTAGCTCTTCAGTATATTTCTTATACTTAAATTCTAACCAACAGCCTTCAAATTAGGTTTTCCTGACTCATTCAATGCCTGATCTAAATCAGCAATAATATCATCAGGATGTTCTATACCGATAGATAATCTTACATATCCTGGAGTAACACCAGCTGCTAATAGTTCTTCTTCAGTAAGCTGACTATGTGTAGTCGTAGCCGGATGAATTGCTAAACTTCTAGCATCGCCAATATTAGCAACATGATAAAACATTTTAAGTGCTTCAATGAACTTTTTACCAGATTCAACTCCACCCTTAACTTCAATACCTACTAAGGCACCGTTACCACCTTTGAAATATTTTTTAGATCTTTCAGCAATTTCACCTTCATGAAGGGTAGGGTATATTACTCTTTCAACATTTTTATGTTTTTTTAAAAAAGCAACAGTTTTTTCAGCATTAGAACAATGTTGTTTCATTCTTAATGGAACAGTTTCAAGACCTTGTATAATACCCCAAGCATTATCAGGAGCTAAAGGAGCTCCCAAATCTCTTAATAAGCAAACTCTAGCCCTAACTGCAAAAGAAACATTTGCTCCGGTTAATTGCGGAACTACTTCTCCCCACTTTGCACCACCATAACTCATATCTGGATCATTAAATAAAGGTTGCCTTTTTGGATTTTCAGTCCAATCAAAGTTACCACCGTCTACTAAACAACCACCTATAACTGTTCCATGACCACCAATAAATTTAGTTAATGAATGCACAACAACAGCAGCACCATGCTCAATAGGTTTGCAAATAACTGGAGATGCAGTGTTATCCATGATTAAAGGTATATTGTGTTTTCTTCCTATATCTGAAACCTCTTTAATAGGAAAAACTCTTAAATATGGATTTGGTAACGTTTCAGCATAGAAGCATCGTGTTTTTTCATCAATTAGCTTTTCAAAATTATTTGGATCAGAAGGATCTGCATATCTACACTCAATGCCTAATTTTTTTAAAGTATGCGTAAATAAATTTACTGTTCCGCCATACAAATCGGTTGAACTTATAAAATTATCTCCTGATTGACATACATTTAAAATTGCAAATGTAGAGGCAGCTTGTCCTGAGCCAACAGTTACTGCAGCAAGTCCACCCTCTAGAGCCGCTACTCTTTTTTCCAACACATCATTTGTTGGATTCATTATTCTTGTATAAATGTTGCCAAATTCTTTAAGCGCAAATAAATTTGCAGCATGACCAGTGTCATTAAATTGATAAGATGTTGTTCTATATAAAGGCACTGCTACAGCTGTAGTTGCTGGATCACTTCTGTAATCTCCTCCATGCAATGCAATAGTTTCTGGATTTTTACTCATAATTCCCCCTTTACTAAATTTTCTTATTCTGCTTTATGTAAAGATTACAATCAAGCTTAAAATTTCAATTTTTTGCAGGAAAATTAGTGGTAATAAACTTTTTTAATACTTTTAGCACTCTATCAGCTTCTTCTAGTAACATCATGTGCCCACAGTTATCTATAATATCAACTTGACTACCTTCAATTAAGTCTGCTAATTTTCTACCTTCTTTTACGGGACACATTTTATCATCAGTAGCTAAAATTGATAAAGTAGGAATTTTAATTTTCTTAGCAGCTTCGAAACCGTTCTTATAATTATCGCAAGCTCTAAAATCTATACCAAGTGTATCTTTAATGGTTCTTGATTTTGCTAACATTCCGCCAGTATTTATATGATATAGTCCAGGGACAGGATGACCACCAAAATGACCAGCTGGACCATGAGCCCAATCCATCATTAAATCTACTGCTTTTGGATCATTATTTTCTGCGAGCTCTAACAACTCAGGATTCATAGGAATTGCACCAGCTCCGCCCATTAAGCTTAATGTCTTAATTTTATTTGGATATCTTGAAGTGCATTCAACGGTAACTAAACATCCTTGGGAATGTCCAACTAGAGAAGCCTCTTTATATCCTACAGAGTCAATTACATCATTCACCCAATCAGCCATATCCTCGATAGATTTTAAACTTTTACCACTTGAAAGCCCATGTCCAGGCATATCAACTGCTAAAACACTATAACCATGGAAAGCAAAGTATCTTGTTTGTAAAACCCATGTCATATGAGTTAAACCACTTCCATGAACAAAAATAATTAAAGGTTTTTTTTTATCAAATGGCCTTCCACCTGTTGAGGCGAATACTTCATTTCCATTTACTTCGAACTTCATTGATTAGAAACAAGTCTTGGTTTTCTTGCTGCTCTAAAACCAATTTCAAAATCATTTTTAATATCATCAATGTCTTCAATGCCAACAGACAATCTAATCATGTCATGGGATAAACCAGCAAATTTCAGAGTTGCTTCATCCATTTGTGAATGAGTACCAGAAGCTGGATGAATAACGAGAGTTCTTGTATCACCAACATTAGCTAGGTGTGATGCTAATTTAACATTATTAATAAATGC
>Ga0208261_1000202_pt1 | contig 25376 bp, 23 predicted proteins | sample Knorr_S7_td_DCM__FD_185595 | JGI IMG/M metagenome (GOLD analysis project Ga0208261, IMG submission 185595) | Marine microbial communities from Southern Atlantic Ocean transect - Knorr_S7_td_DCM_ad_131m_LV_B (SPAdes) (version 3) | ecosystem: Environmental > Aquatic > Marine > Oceanic | place...
CTCTTAAGTAATTTTTTAGTTTTTAAAAATTGTTTGTTAAATCTAATTCTATCTTTTAAATCAAAAATTCCCGCCAAAGAGTTCACTGATACATTACCATAGAATTCATATTCTACATGTACTGATTTACCAGATAAAGTATCTATATTTATTGAAGCATCTATAGATTTCACATACACTTCATTAGGAAATGAGAAAGCATTTGTATAAGAATTTTCACCTAAAGGTACAGTTACAGAAATATTAGTATAGGGATGAACTGTTGAATTATTCTTCATTTTAAATTCTAAATTATTGTTAATGGAATCCATTTGAAGGCTCTCAGGGAAGCCATTAAAAATATAATCTGGATATTGATACCAATCAGGGTTCCAGTCCTCTGGGCTATAGGATTGCGGAATGGAGTCAGATACGTTAGTTGTCGTAATATTTAATGTGTTATTAGACAAATCATATTCCATAGATATTGTAGTAAAAACACTATCTAATATATTTTCACGAATAAATGATAATTTTGAATTAATTGACTCATTTATTAAGGATAGATTTGATTTTATGCTTGTAGTAAGCACAGGTGGAGAATTGTCCTTAAATAAGTCATAACCTACATCTAATTCAAAATAATGTTCTCCATCAAAATGATATCTTGAAATAGTACTATCTCTAGTGACTAAGGTAATTGATGCTATTCTATTTGCAGGGACTATGAACTCGTCTGGTACATATTTTGTAATAGGAGATAAAGTATCTTTTACAAACAATTTAAATGCGAATAAGGAGTCAGATAGTATTGGCTTTATTTGATGTTGCTTCCCAAATGGAGTGGATACACTAATTAACTTCTCACCTAATCTAACTTGAGAAAGATAAGCAAAAATATTTTCCCCAGTTTGTTTATTAGTTGGTATCCAATTAATTTTCCCAGTTCGAGGTTTATATAACGTTCCAACAGGAGGTTTTACTAACCACTGAAAACTATAAAATCCACCTGCAGAATCAACCGTAGCTGGTATATTTATAGACTCACCAACAAATATTGAATCTGTTTTTGAAATACTACTTATAAGTGAATCAATTTCAAATTGATCAATTGAGGCTTCAGTAGATATTTCTTCATCAAGTATTTTATATAATCCTGATTCAATTCTTTTTAGAATTGTATTATTTATTACAGCTGATGAAGATGTATCAGGAACACCAAATAAACCTTGGCCTGAATATTCAGATTTTTTTAATGCCAATTTTTTATTTAAATAAGACAATAATACGACTTCATCATTCTCAAATGGTAACAATATTCCCTCTTCATCATTATAAGTAATATCATATACCCATATATCTGGTGCGTATAGATTTTGCTTGTCTTCTAAAACAAGTAAGTCAGATAAAAGTTCCGTGCCATCTCTAGCAGAAAAAATCCCTGTTTTTAATATATTATTTTCTTGGCTTAGAATGGCTACCATTTCATTATTATTGGCTTCAAACAAAGCTGTATATACTCTACCATAACCATTTTTTAATATTTCGGGTTGAATGATTCTAGAATTATTTATAGAGAGAATTCCGAAATCTTCTACTAAATTAAAAATTGCTGCTTTTCTAGAAGGGCTACCAAAAGAAACTGCGAATGTATTTAATGTATCTGCGTGGGAAAAATTAATATTTGAAGGACGTAAATGATCTTTCTCACCAGGTAATTCAAAAAGCTCTAAAGGAACAGAAGAAAATCTTTTACCTGTCCATTTGAAAGCCACGAGCCATGGAACTTTTTTGTCTGAAATAATTGATGGAGAAGATACTATTGCAATTATTTCAGGGTTTGGATCCTCATTTATATTTGCTAATACGGCATCAACTATAGAAGCAGATCTTATTCCATTAGGGTGGTAGTACCACAACTCTTGATGGATGCTATTTTCATCAAGCTCAACATATTGTATTCCACCATCTTTTAATATTAGAATTTCATTGAGATTGTTTTTATTAAGATCATAAGTGCCAATAATCTTGATTGTGTTGCCGTAAAGATGCACTGATAGGGATAGGACTAAAAATATTTTTAGCCCTCGTAAATTATTCATTAGTGCCTTCCGAGGCTGTGTGCGAAAACAATTGTACATTGATTTCTATAGTAGAATATACAATAATATCATATCAACGGTACAATATCTAATTACCATATACAAATTTGTCGATTTTTGTTATTTTCATGTAAATATTTAAATAAATATTCTTTTTTTATTGTAAACATTTCGCTACCGAATTGGTATTGTAAAGGATAAATTTCCAAAAGTTAAAATTTGCTACGATTGAAATCTGAAAACAAAATGAAGCTATATAAAGCGTTAATTATTTTTTTCCCCATATTAGTCAGTGCGCAAAGTGATCTTTACCCTGTTGAAGATTATTTTGGTGGAGGGATAGGATATAGCCCTATGTATATGATGCTTGATTCAATCCCTGGTGCTAATCAACTCCAAAAGGTTGGACTCAGCCCTAAAGATTTTAATAATCCTTTTGTTGTTCACGGTGGAGAAGGCTTTACACAAATTTCTGGCAGATGGAGGCTCGGTGGATATGCTGGTATAGGCACCTCTAGAATAAGCAATGCATTAAGCGTTACTCTTGCTATAGATAATAATGGTTTGGCTGGAATTCAAGATACTATTACACCAGCTCAAGGTGGAAACCCTCAATATAATGCAGACATAACTGAAGACTATACTGGAATATTTGTTCCTACGGTTGAAGCAAAATTCACATTTATGATAAGTGCAGTAACATTGGAGTATGTCGTACCAATTTTTAGGGATCTTGAAATTGCTAGTGGAGCGATGTTTGGGCTTGGTAGGACAGTTATTTCAATTGATCAAAACACAGGAACACCAAGATGGGGTTCAAGTTTTAATAATAATTATGGAAGTGTAATTAATGACACGCTTATATATGAAGTTAATACCGAACAAGAAATTCAAGATTTGCAAAATTCATATTTACCACCTATATCAATTAGTACTGGTATGACAAATTTGAGTGGAACTTTTTTTAACTTTCAACCATATATGGCTGTTAAATGGCAAATAACTGATCGTGTGGGTTTGAGAATAAGTATCGGGTATAATAAGGGTGTAATTCAGGCTGGACAATGGAAGCTAAATGACCGTTTTCAAATTAGTGATTCACCGAAATCAGCTTTATCTGCGCTATCATTTAGGACGATGATATACTTCGGTTTATAATTAAGTAAAACCAATTTAAACATATCATGAAAAAAGCATATAAATCCCAAGTAAATTTTTCTTTTCTTACAACAATAATTATTATTGCTATAATCATTGCCTTTCCTTCTGTTAGAAACCTTTATTCTGCCACAAAGGATACTTATCGTGTTATAGAAAATAAGTTTCGAATTTTTAATCAAATCATACAATATGTTAACGAGTATTATTACGATGAAGTAGATATAGAAAAAATTTGGGATGGTGCTTTTCATGGATTTATGGAAAAGCTTGATCCGCATTCAGTGTACATACCACCAAAAAAACAGGAAGAAATAGATGAAATTTTTCGCGGGAAATTTCAGGGTATTGGTATAGAGTTTGATATATTAGATGGGTATATCACTGTAATAGCTCCAGTTGCTGATAGCCCTTCAGAGAGAGTTGGACTTCAGCCTGGTGATAAAATAATTGAAATAGATAATAAAGATGCTTATGGAATTACTAAAAATGAAGTGATGAAAACTTTACGTGGTCGTAAGGGGACAAGCGTAGACTTAAAAATTGCCAGAATAGGTCAAGACTCTTTCCCTGTAACAATTATTAGAGATGATATACCAATTTATAGTGTGCGTGCGTCGTTAATGTTAGATGAACAGACTGGATATATATGGCTTACTAGATTTACTGCAACATCTTCTGAAGAAATGAAAAACGCTATAAATAAATTAGATGATTTAGGCATGAAGCGTATGATTTTGGATTTAAGAAATAATACCGGAGGTTTTCTAGAACAAGCAGCTGAAATAGCAAATATGTTTATTACAACAAGAGATACTCTAGTATATACTATTGGCAAGCATAGCAATACTAATGAAGTATTTATGTCAAAACCTTATAAGGGAAGATCAGATTACCCATTGATAATATTGCTGAATAGAGGATCTGCCAGCGCCAGTGAAATTGTTGCTGGCGCAGTTCAAGACCTTGATAGAGGATTAATATTAGGTGAAACAAGTTTTGGGAAAGGCCTTGTTCAAAGACAGCTTGGGTTACGGGATGGGTCAGCTATAAGGGTAACTATTGCGCGTTATTTCACTCCTAGCGGTCGATTAATTCAGAGGCCTTTCGAAGATGGTAATAGTCGTGAATATTATTCTGAGCTATATGAAAAGGATAGAGAAGCAACAATTGATTCATTAAAGGAGTTACGGCCAAAATATAAAACTAGAGCGGGTAGAATTGTATATGGTGGTGGAGGCATAACACCTGATGAATATATACCATATGAATTAAATATAAATAAAAGTACGCAAAAAATAATTGGCAGCCAAAAGAGGCCATTATTTAATTGGGGCACAAAATTTGTTTCAAAACATGGTGACTCATTGAACAACTTTCAAAGTTTCAAGGAATCTTGGGAAATTAATGATTCAAGTTATAAGGATTTTTTAAATTATTTGAGTGAGTTGGAAATCAAACCTGACTCATCTGAATCGCCAATTGATACGTTATTTATAAAAAATATGATGAAGTCAGAAATTGCTGGGGCGAAATGGGGAAAAGATATGCAATGGAGCATTAGGCTAATGCAAGATAATCAAATAATAGAAGCCCTGCAATATTTTGAACAGGCAGAAGAGTTTTTATCTTTAAATTGATTTAGGAGTAATGAATTAAAGTTGAATTTTTGTAAAATTAATAATTTTAGCTATATTATCTCATTGATCAGTTTTCTATAAAGCTTATGGATACAAAAAAAATTCAATTAAATTCACGACTATTTATTTAGAATTGAAAAATTTCAATATTTAGAGGTAAAAAATTAAATTAAATAATATTAACGGAGGTTTAATAATATGGTAGAATATTTTATTAACGGTGGTCCATTTATGTGGCCAATATTAATACTGCTTCTTGCAGGTTTTGGAATCGTTGGTGAAAGGTTTTATTCACTTCTTTCATCATCAATAGATACACCTAAATTTTTTGAAGATGTAGAGGAAACTCTCAATAATAATGGCGTTGAACAGGCGCTTGAACTATGTAATAATACAGAAGGACCTGTCGCTCAAATATTTGTTGCTGGATTATCACGAATTGATAGGGGTCTAGAGGAAGCTGAAAAAGCTATATCAAATGCTGGATCTTTAGAAATGTCATTTCTTGAAAAAAATATGATTTGGTTAAATGCAGTAATTACTATTGCCCCCATGCTTGGATTTACCGGTACGGTTGCAGGAATGGTTAACGCATTTGATGCGATTGCTGCAGCAAATGATATATCTCCAGCGGTTGTAGCAGGCGGTATTTCACAAGCTCTTTTAACAACTGCTTTCGGATTAATTGTTGCTATGATTATTCAAATATTTCAAAACTTTTTTGTTTCAATGATTGATAAACAAATATTAGAAATGGAAGAATACTCAGCTAAAATATTAGATAGACTATACGAATCTAAATAATCCAATTTAGAGTCTTATAAAAAATTGAATAAGAAACGCAGATTTAAGGGTGGAGAGATCCCAACATCATCTATGGCAGATATTGCATTTCTCCTGTTAATTTTCTTTTTAGTAACAACCACCATTGATATGGATAAAGGGTTGGGAATTGTTCTACCAGCTGAAGGAGAAGAATTAGAGATAAAAAAGACAAATATTCTAAATTGTCTTATTAACTCTCAGGGTAATGTCCTGCTAGGCGGTGATCCTGTCGCATTAAAAGATGTAAATAAAGAAATACGAAGAAGGCTAGCTGAAAATGACAAGTTAATTATATCAGTTAAGGCTCATAAGAAAACAAAATATGGTGACTATGTTTCCTTAATTGACCAATTAAAACGAGCCAATGCAACACGAATCTCTATAGCGGATACTGAATAATGAAGTTGAATAGAAAAGTTAATATAAGTAGCGACATTCCAACTGCATCAATGCCAGATATTATTTTTATGCTTTTAATATTTTTTATGGTCACTACTGTTTTACGAGAATATTCGGGGTTAGATGTTGAACTACCTAAAGCAAAACGTATTCAAAAACTAAAATCTAAAAGACATACTGCACATATATGGCTATCAAAGCAGGGTCAAATTTCCATAGAAGATAAACTTGTTCGATCAGAAAATATTAGACATATCATGTATGCTAAGCGCGCAGCTGATCCTCAATTAACTATTTCAATAAAAGCTGATAAATCTGCTCGTATGGGTTTAGTATCTGATATTCATACTGAATTACGTAAAGCTGATGCACTAATGCTTAACTATTCTTCTAAAACAGCTATAGAGTAATTAAATAATGTCTAGCCAAATATCTGCACTATCATTAAAATTTAAATATCCGGTAATTATACGTCTATCCACTCTATTCAGTATAATACTTTTAATATTAATCTTTTTGATTTATCCTAGATACTTAGGGTTAATAGCGCTCGAAGATGTTGAACTTCAAGAGATCATAATAGAAAATATTCCTCAAACACAACAGATAGAAAAACCACCGCCGCCAGCAAGGCCATCTGTCCCTGTTGAATCAGAAGATGAAGATATTGCAGATGACTTAACTATTGAAGAGACAGATTTAGATAGTTTTGAAGCATGGGACGCTCCGCCTCCCCCACCTGAAGGTCCACGAGTAAAATTTATTCCATATGATGATCCGCCACAACCCTTATCATCGATTAGGCCAGTATACCCTGAAATTGCCCAAGAAGCAGGAATTGAGGGAACCGTAGTTGTTCAAGTCTTTGTTGATAAAAAGGGTCGTGTTAAAGATACTCTTGTTTTAAAAGGTATTCCTAATACTGGATTAGATGAAGCAGCGGTAACTGCAATTAAGAAAACTCGTTTTCGCCCAGCAAAGCAAAGGGAAAGAGCTGTTGGAGTGTGGATATCAATCCCTGTAAACTTTAGATTAAAATAATAATTTTACTTTTTTAACTTTGCCTTTAAATATTCGCTATTCATATGCTTAATATTATTAATAGAAATGCCTTTAGGGCATTGTGCTTCACAAGCACCAGTATTTGAGCAATGCCCAAACCCCTCTTCGTCCATTTTATTTACCATACTTATAACGCGCTCGTTTTTCTCTGGAGCTCCTTGAGGTAAAACTGAAAGTTGAGATATTTTTGCAGAGACAAAAAGGCTTGCTGAGCTATTTTTACATACAGCAACACATGCGCCACAGCCAATACATGCCGCAGAATCAAAAGCCTCTGTAGCGTCAGAACGCGATATTGGTATTGCATTCCCATCAGGAGCACTACCAGTATTAACAGATATATAGCCTCCAGATTGAATTATTCGATCAAACGCACTTCTGTCTACCACTAGATCTTTTACTATAGGAAAAGAATTTGCTCTCCATGGTTCAACGGTAATTGTATCCTCATCTTCAAAATGAAACATATGTAATTGACAAGCTGTTGTCCCTTTTAAAGGGCCATGGGGTTCTCCGTTTATCATCATTGAGCAACTACCGCATATCCCTTCTCTGCAGTCATGCTCAAAAGCTATTGGATCATTATTTTCACTAATCAATTTTTCATTAAGAACATCCAACATTTCAAGAAAGGACATGTGCGGATTTAGATTGTTAAGATTATATTCAACCAATTCTCCATCATCTTCAGGAGAAAATTGTCTCCATATTTTCAATGTTATATTTAATTTATTCATTTATAGCTACGCTGTGATAAAGAAACATTTTCAAAAGTTAGGTTTTCTATATTTAGTTTAGGTTCCGATTCTGCATTTTCATATGCCCAGGCAAATACATTCGTAAAATCATCATCGTTTCTAAGAGCTTCTCCTTCATCCGTTTGATATTCTTCGCGAAAATGAGCCCCACAAGACTCTTTTCTTTGTAGAGCATCGTGAACCATCACTTCTCCAAGTTCAATCAAATCAGCTACACGTCCAGCCTTTTCTAACTCTAGATTTAAAGAATCAGAACTGCCTAAGACCTTTATGTCTTTCCAAAACGATTCTTTTAAATCTTTTAAATTAACAATTGCCTTTTTTAATCCGGATTCATTCCTAGACATACCACAATATTCCCACATTATTTTTCCTAATTCACGATGGAAAAAATCAACTGATGCATTCCCTTTATTTGAAATAAAATAATTAATTGTATCTAACACATTAGATTCAGATTTATCAAAAGCTTCATGAGATGTGTTTATATTAGATTTATTTATCTCATTTGATAAATAAGTACCTATTGTATATGGTAGAACGAAATAACCATCTGCAAGGCCCTGCATTAATGCTGATGCGCCTAGCCTATTTGCGCCATGATCAGAAAAATTACATTCACCTATAGCAAACAAACCTGGCACAGTTGTCATTAAATTATAATCTACCCAAAGCCCCCCCATTGTATAATGGACTGCAGGGTAAATCCGCATCGGTGTATTATAGGGATCATCCCCTGTTATCTTATTATACATTTCAAAAAGATTGCCATATCTAGATCGGATTGTCTCTATACCAAGGTTACTAATTGCATCTTTAAAATCTAAATACACAGCTTGCCCTGTTTCACCAACGCCATAGCCATTATCGCATCTTTCTTTTGCAGCTCTAGAGGCAATATCGCGCGGAACTAGATTCCCAAAGGCTGGATACCTTCTTTCTAAATAATAATCTCTTTGATCTTCAGGTATTTGATCGGGGCTACGATTCTCATCAGTAGACCCTGGGACCCATATTCTTCCATCATTTCTGAGAGATTCTGACATTAATGTAAGTTTTGATTGATATTCTCCAGAGACAGGAATGCAAGTTGGGTGAATTTGAGTAAAGCATGGGTTTGCAAAATTTGCTCCTTTTTTATAAGCTTTCCATATTGCAGTAACATTACTACCCATTGCATTGGTTGATAAATAATAAACATTACTATATCCACCTGTGGCTAAAACCACTGCATTTGCGCTATATCTTTCTAATTGTCCATTAATTAAATTTCTTGCTATAATACCTCTTGCAACTCCATTCACTAAAACTATATCAAGCATTTCATGCTTTGAAAACATTTGAACTTTACCATTAGCAATTTGACGACTTAGAGCGCTATATGCCCCTAATAATAATTGCTGGCCAGTTTGTCCTCTTGCATAAAAGGTCCTAGAGACCTGAACCCCTCCAAATGATCGGTTTGCAAGAGTGCCGCCATATTCTCTTGCAAAGGGGACTCCTTGGGCAACGCACTGGTCAATAATACTACCACTAACCTCTGCTAATCTATAAACATTTGCTTCTCTAGAGCGATAATCACCTCCTTTTATAGTATCATAAAATAACCTATACGTACTATCTCCGTCATTTTGATAGTTTTTTGAAGCATTTATTCCTCCTTGAGCAGCAATTGAATGAGCTCTTCTTGGGCTATCCTGAAAACAAAAAGACTTAATATTATATCCCATTTCAGCTAATGAAGAGGCTGCAGATGCGCCCGCCAAACCAGTGCCAACAACTATTATATCTAATTTTTGCTTATTTGATGGGCTAACTAATGGTAGGCTAGAACGATAGTTTGTCCACTTATCAATTAATTCACCATTTGGAATATTTGAATTTAATGTAGCCATTTTCCACCATCTAAAATACCAAACCAAAATGCTATACTAAAAAACCCTAAAGGGATAAAAAACCAAAATAAAACAGATACTGCATTGATTAGTTTTTCAAATTTAGAATTTTCTACACCTAAGGTTTTGAATGCAGATTGAAAACCATGCCGTAAATGAAATCCTAATAAAAACATAGAAACAAGATACAATATCGTTATAAAAATATTTCCAAATCCATAGATACTTTCAGTCACAAAATAATAATATATATCATGATCATCTATATTTTGAAAATTGAACCATATAGTAGATAAATGGGTAATAATAAATATAAGAAGAATGCTACCGGATAAGAACATTGTTCTTGAGTATATGCTGCTACTTTTATTTGAAAATTTCTCATAATCTGTTGATCTGGATTTTTTGGAATTTACAGTTAATAAAATTGAATTATATATGTGAGTTATAAAAATAATAAGAAGTAAGAACTCCATTACCCTAATTAGTGGTTTTATTTTTTCAAGAGCGGCAACTAATTGGTTAAAATTTTCTGGACCCGTAAAAATGATGAGATTATTCAATAAATGGAATACAAGAAATAAGCAAACTAATAATCCAGTAACGGCAACTAGCAGTTTTTTCCCTATAGTAGTACTAAAAATATCTAACGATTTACTTAACATTTTCTGCGGTTTGTTTTTATAATAATATATATTGAATTAAATAGAGTATTATTCATTTCATCGAGAAGTTAATTACTACTTATAGTGATATAAAACAGTTTATAAAATAGAAAATTATAATAGCTTGATATATAAAAAATTTACTATTCCGTTTAATAGTTATGGAAAATAGAAGTTGATATAGATTAGTTTGTTAAGATTATATTTTTGCTTCGCTGATTAACCAGCTAAATAATTTCTTTTGATATTTATCTTTAGGCATTAATTCTGGATGCCACTGAACAGCTATAAATGATTTAGGAGAATTAGTATCTTCCACAGCTTCTATTAAGCCATCTGCTGACCAAGCAACCGGTTTTAAGCCGCGGCCTAAAGTTCTTATGCCTTGATGATGAGTGCTTGCTATTTGTATTACTTCTTGATTAATAATTTCATGTAAAAAAGAACTTTGATTAATATGCACACTATGTTGAGACCATTCCCCGTTGAATTTTCCATGATTTACAGATCCTTCAAGTTGTTTATTTAAATCTTCATATAAACTACCCCCTCTTATCACATTTATATGTTGCATACCCACACAAATAGCTAAAATAGGTTTATTCAAATTATACATAGCTGAAAATATATCTCTGTCAAATTGTTCTCTTTCCGTTAACATAACATCTTTATCAAGTAAATTAGGAAAATCACCATTATATATTTCTATTGGGATATCTGGTCCGCCAACAAGTAATAATCCATCTATAATTTCTGCAATCTCAATGATTAAGTTATTATTATTAGGATAATTAAGTGTAAATGCAGTGCCGCCTGCTTGCCACACCGATTGATAGTAGCTTTCTTTCGTTGCATTCCACATTGCCCCATTATGTTCATAATAATAAGGATTTATACCGATGATTGGTTTCTTCATATATGTTCTTTTAAAAAGTCTATTAACGGTTTCTTACTATTTAAATAATTATACTGGAGGAATTCGCCTGGCATCCCTTTATTTTGAAATAATTCTAGATATGGTATTAATAAGTCTGTTTCAGCTTTTATAGATAAAAGATTACTCCTTCTAGATAGGCCATTTAGAGCTAAATCAGAAAAATAATTTATCCAATCAAGCATGCTTTTATTTTGAGGTCCAATTCTTTCTAAATCTAGATAATCTGCATTCCTTATCGCAATTTTTCTATCTGCATCACTCCATGAATGAAATATTTCTAACAGGTTATTTCTTATATCATCATCTGTTAATAATCCAACCCAAAATGCCACTGGAGCAAATTCATAACCAATCGGCGGGCGATCCGTACATCTAAGCTCTAGCATCCCCTGCTTAAATCTAACATGTGTAAAAATTTGACGAATTGCAGAATTAATAATTTTATCATCTAACTGATTATTATCATGCAATAGATTAAGCCATTTTTTTATTGGACCAACAAATTGATTTATTTCATATTTATTATTAATCGAAAAAATAGATGGTGCATTTAAAACTATATCAGAAAATTTTTCTATTAAATTGTTACTCGAAATAATATTATGATCAAACAAGTATCCACATCTCGTGTTGTCAGTATTAGACCAAATTATATGTCTAAAATTATCTTTGCCAATAGGATCTGTATTAATAAAAGATGCATTAGCAAATAACAATGAAGCGAATGGACTTATACAATCAGATAGAAAAGCCATTTGTTCACCATCTTCTTTAGATAAAATATCAATGTTTACTTGAACGCTGGTAGTATTTCGCATCATCCATCTTCCATATGTTCCTACTCCTTCAAACATATTATCCATTAATTGATACTTAGTATCATTAATTAATTCGATGGAATTGGGAGGGGATATTGGCTCAACTGTAGAGCCAATTGTAAACAATGAATTATTTTCAAGAAGTCCAGTTAAGCTATCTAAATGTCTAGTATACTCAGAATAAATATCTTGTAACGAAGTATATGGTGCAGATGCCCATTCAATTTGACCGCCAGGCTCAATTGAATAATCATACTTTTCATCATTCTTATCTTTTTCATTAATTAAATCAGATAATAAATCAGAAGCAGAATAACGGCTTGAAGGATTTACCGTAATTCTTTTACCATTTTTTTCGTATACAAAATTTTCTATTTCAACTCCAACTAATCTCACATCCTTAGTTGAAGTACTTTTTAGAATTAAGTCTATAATATTATTTTTCATATAATAAAAAACCCCCTTTACGGGGGTTTAATATAAAAATTAACAAAGATTTATTACTCTACCATCTCTCCGCCGCCAATAAAATCTTCCAACTTAAACGCTCCATCTTTTTCCATTTGTTTTGCTGCTTGAACTATTCCTTTTCTAGCATTATCAACTTCTCTTTTAGATACTGCGCCTTCTACAGGTTCATACATAGCTTGTTTTTTCTGTGGTAGGTTATTTTTTACTCTCGTAACTACTTCTTCATCCATACCTTTCATTGACATTGCAATAAGATCAAGCTCAACTGAATTCATAAGGTCGCGTATTATATTATCAGGAAAGAATTCAAAAATATCATCCCATTTAAGGTGATATTTTTTTATTTCTTCTGCTAACAAAGGGGCTTCTCTTGATATAGCTTCTAAATATTTTGATTCATCATCTGGATCCATTTCTCCCAGAATATCAGCTACATCTTTTCCACCTCCCCTGGAAAAATCCACAGTTTTTGGTAAAAAGTGTGATTTTTCTTGTAATTCTGAAGCAACGCTTACTACCGCCTCTAAAGGCACTTCATCTAGTGTCCCCATTTCAATCAAAACTCTGCCTTTTTCTTCTGGATCTAAACGCTCTAATACTTTTGATCGCTTTTCTTGGTCAACCTGTGCCATTACAATAGCTTTTACTCGAGTGTCTTCTGGTAAAACCATTGAAATTAATTGCTCATCTGTTAACTCTTCTAGAAAAGCAAACGGCTTCTTTGGTTCATCTTCACTACCTTCTTCAGCTTGGAACTTTTCACTTACAAAACTGTAATAGTATTGTTCTATAACCTGTTTCTTTACTTTAAAAGAAACACTATCCATATCACGAGCAACTGCTCTAACTTTTCTTATGTCTGTCTTTGTTAATTCTTTTAACAAAGTTATAGATAGACCTTCTCCAAGTATATTAAATAGTATAGCTACTTTTTGTAGACCAGATAATCTTTTTATATCAGTGATCATATAATGACCTCTTTATTTCTTCTTTTTCTTCTTTTTGTCAGAATCATCTTCTTCTGGTTCTGGAGGCGCCTCAGGCTCTGGCTCTGGAACCACATCGTCCTCTAACCATTCTTTAACAATCCGAGTCGCAGTTTTTGGTTGCCCCACACTCATTGAAACTACAGATTGCCGCATTTCACCAATTTCTCCTCTGATAACATCTGTATCTTCTTTTGGTTCTTCATTTGCATTTTTAGCTAGAGGTCTATTTTTGCGCTTTTTTTTTCGCATTGGAGGAGGATACGGCCATGGCATCGGCATTGCTGGTTGTTGTGGGCCTTGTTTTTTCTTAAATAATAATATTATAACCAATACAAGCAATACAACTACAAGGGCTCCCAAAATTGATACCAGAATTATAAGGGCAGATGAACTTTCAACATTATTCATTTCTTGCTCTAATCCTAATTGAACAGAATCAAGCATTGCTATTCTATTTGTCAGCTGTGAATCTACTCGAGCATCATTAGCATATGATAATTCATTTTTTAGTGAAGTTATCTCTTCTTTTAAAGCTCTCAATTGTAAGGAATCCCGCAACAAAGCAGTTTTTCTTTCATATTCAAATTTATCTTCTGCGCTTCTTCTTTCTAAATTATTTAACTGTTCTTTTAACTCTAGTAATGGACCGCTTATTTCTTTCTCGATAGATTTTGTTAACGCATCATCACCTTCGCCTGATTGAAGAACCTCTAGCTTATCAGCAATACTTTTTAATAAAACTTGTTCAGCGCTTTTTTCATCTCTTCTTTCTTTAAATGATGCTGTCATAATACTTAGAACATCGCCCCTTGTACGATCAAATCTTGATGCCACCATTACAACTTGACGAATATTTTCAATTAATTCTGGAGCAGCTCCCTCTTGAAGTATAATACTAATTTGCAAGCGTTTCACGGCCGCTATTGCTGGAACCCTTTTTGTCAAAGTTTTAGACTGAACTCTTTCAGTTGTGCTGCCAGGCTCTTGAATAGGAACCACCATGCCAGGGCCCTGCTGTCCCTCTTTAGATGATTCCTGAGCTACCTGCGGTTCAGCTTCAACTTCAAAATCAAAACCCGGTATTGGAAGACCCATACTAGAAAATTCAGATTCTGGATCCGAACCATCCCTTGGTGCCGCTTCACCAATTATTGTTGTTAATTCTTCAAGAGCTGATGCTTCATCATAAATTGGTCGATCGCTGGGTATTATAGTAATTTGTTCTTCTTTTTCACCTGTAACTTCAATATCAACATCCACATCAATTACATATTTTTGATCATCAATTATCTTAGATAAGGCGCTAGCTATTCTTGATCTTAGATCGCTTTCTACCATTAACTTTTGCGTTAAATAGGATGAGCTTTGTTGACCTAATAATAAACTAAGGCTTAAGACAAAAAACCAACTGAAAGGATATATTTTATGTCCCCTCTTCATATTATACTCCTTTTGTAATTCTTAATAGACTCACTATAATTAACTTTCATTTTCAACATAACTTGTTGTGTGGTGCGCAGGCTTTAAAAATGTTATTTCTATTCTTCTATTTCTTCCCTTTTTTTCAGGTGTATCATTCAACTCCAAAACGGTGTTTCTATCAATCGTCTGTGTTAAGTTTCCAGATTGACCCCTTGGCACCCAATCAGCATATCCCGCGGCAACTAATCTAGTTGGGTTAACCCCCTGGTCAATAATATTTCTTACAACAGACGAACCTCTTGCTGTAGAAAGTTCCCAATTTGATGGAAATCTTTTTTGATAAGCTTTTGGTAATATATCGCTATCAGTGTGCCCAGCAACTTCAATCTGAAAAATAGAACTTTTAATTTCAGGGACTATTTTTTCCGTTAAAAGTTTTTTTAGTCCTGGGCTAATCCTTGCACTACCTGACCCAAAGCTAAAGTCTCCACTTATTTCAAGAGTAACGCCCTTTGCGCTAGTAGTTACCTCAACAGGAGGATCTCCTTTGGTGTTTTTCATTTCCGCTTCAATCTTCTCTACCATTTCATCCAAAGATGCCTTTACTTCCGATAGCTTTGTAGCTTTTTTTTCAAATTCCCCTTCTAATTCTGCTGCACCTTCCTTTTTAATTTTACTACCTAGAGATTTACCTGTAGAATTAGCCATCTCCATAATTTTTACTGGATCCATTGTTGACAATGCAGCTAAAAGAACAAAAAAGGCAAAAAGTAATGTCATCATATCTGCAAATGTACCAAACCATCCAGGCAAACCTTCGTCAACAAGACCCATCCCTTTTACGATACCAGCTTTAAAAGCCTTTTTTTCTCCAGATGTTTTAGCCATTAATTATTATTCTCCCTCTTTTTTCCATTCGGCAGGCGGTATGAATGAATTGAGTTTTTCTCTAACAATCAGAGGGTGTTTTTTCTGATGTATCAAGCGAGCGGCTTCTACCATTAAAGATTGAAGTGTTGTGTTTGTTGTAATTCTAACATTTATTTTATCTGCCATTGGGAGGAAAAATAAGTTTGCAAACACTGCACCATAAAATGTTGTGATTAAGGCAGCCGACATACCTGGACCTAATGAATCAGCTCCGCCTTCTCCTCCAAACCCTGATAGCATAATAACTAAACCAATCAACGTTCCTACCATCCCCCATGCTGGAGACATAACACCCATAGATTTAAAAAGGGATGCTTGTGTTTTTTCACGGATTTCTCTGTATTCAATTCTGGTTTCCAATATTTCTGTTAATTCATCTAATGAATATCCATCAACTACCATTTGGACACCATCACGGAAGAAAAAATTTTTGATTGCATCAACGTGCTTTTCCAAATCAGCAGCGCCTTTTCTACCAACTTCGGCGGCCTCAACAGCCTCATCAACAACCGATCCTAATTTAATTTCGCCCCCTTTTAGCACTGCGCCCATTGCAGCGCCTAGTTTTAAAACATCCGAAAGAGGGAACGCTACCGATACAGATGCAAGCATTCCTCCAAAAACAATTGCAAAACTAGCTGGCGATACAAAACCTGCTGTGCTAGCACCAGCTTCTGCTGCTGCAAGAAAAATACTGCCTCCGATCGCACCAAGACCAACAACAATACCTATTAGGGTTGCAATATCCATACCTATTTACTCCCTTACAAAACTTGTAGTCTTTAACCTGTTTTCATGTAGCGCTTTTAATATATTACGCACATCATCATATTCAGGATCCATTCTCAAAGCAAGATTCCAATTAATTGTCGCCCTCTGAACATCCCCAAGCTTATAGTATATTGATCCTCGCCTAGCATAGGCAAGAGCAAGATTTGGGTTTAAATCCAAAGCCGTTTCAACTTCTTGTAACGATGCTCTGTAATCACCTCCATAAAAATATCTCAATGATCTTGAAAGATGTCGCATTGCTTCATTCATATTTTTTTCACCCACATTATTCGAAAGCTTTAAGGAGGCAAGCGAATCTTCAAGAAAGTTTGATTTTTGCTCCATTGCAGATAATCGAACCATTAAATTTCTCATTTCGTTGTTTACCATTACCACAGAATCACGAAGAGAGCTAACAACATAATTTGCCATAGCTAAAGTTGAATCAAATTGATCAGAAAACTCATCATCAAAAATAGGCATTTCACCATCTGCTATTGGAGGGGTTGGTCCTGACATATCCCCGAGAACCCTTCTAGCTCTTCTTGGAACCGCCATGTCAAAACCAATAGTTAAAGCTGGGTGCCCAGGCCAATAACGAAGCTTCCAGCTGGGCAATTTATCTATGTGGGTGAACCCAATGTTTAGGCGATAATCCGAGGTAAGGGGGATGCGGAGTCCCACATTGATTCCTATACCATCAAATTCACCCACAAAATCCAAACCACCCCATTTGTTAAAAAAAGGAGTGTTTAAATGAAACCCTGCAAATACACCTGCAGGCGTTCCTGTTGAATCAGTAGTTGGCAGCGAATCTTGTGCGCCAAAACCACCAGTCCCAAATCCTAAAAATGTTTGTAAGTTATACGATCCCAAAGACTTTGCACTACTAACAACAGTAAAAAAAGATAATTGTTTAGGAGATAAACTTAAACCGCTTTCACTTTCAGAGTTTTTAAATACAATATCTTGCAAACCAACTGACACACTAATGTCATTATAAGTATATACTCTCTGCTGTAGATGAAAACCAAATTCAACGGGTGGCGTATATGTTGATACGTCTAAATTAGCAAGATTCGTTGTGTCGGCAGTCTGGACCGAAGAAAATCCAACAGAAAAGTTTTTACCAACTTCCATATCAAAGAATATGCCTGCAGTACTATTAAAAGGACTAAGATTATGAAACTCAGTACCGAAACCTGTTCTAAATAAATAGGGGGATCTGCCAACAGTGCTAAATGGTATTTTCATCATAATCCCTGGGCGAGTATACGCAACACGTGTTGCGCCAAAAGTTGTATCAAGCGCCATTAATAAAAAAATAACAAGTGGAAACAATCTCTTGCTCATTGATACATCTCTGCACGTTTAATTTCCATCCGAGCAAGTTTTACATATTCACTATCTGGGAAATTATTTACTAATTCATTAAAAACAATTAAAGACTGATCTGCTTCTCCTCGTTTACGATGTAATAAACCTTTTTTAATCAACGCATCATCAATGTGATCTGAACTATGATTTTGTAGGACTTTATCAAGACAAATCATTGCATTATCAATATCCCCAATTTGTTGATAAGAATCTGCCATCCAGTACACAACATTATCTGAAATATTTTTATCAGCACTTGTTAAAGATAAATTTGAAAAATATTTTATTGCTAATTTAAACTTGTTTTGTTGGTAAGCAAAAACTCCTGACATGTAATCGTTCATATTCAGCTCATTGATTACTTTTTCTGGTTTCTTAACAATTTTTGCATTCAAAGAAGTAACAATTGATTCCTCTTTCTCTTTTGACTCTTCGAAAGATAAAACTGGTTTGTCTGTATGAGTGTTAGCCATTTCATTTGCAATATTTGAACTATTGTTAAGATCGGTTATCATGGTTTTTAACAACTGATTTTCATGCTGTAAATCATGTAGTTTTTCTTGAAAAGAAACTTCTAATTTCTCAATTCGACTATTTATTCTTTCTAAGCTGGCTAACATTTCTGATGAAGCTGCCATATAAATTGAACCACTTTTAACTTTTTTAATCTGAAAATTTATTTCTTCAGATGGAGCTTCAACCACCCTATTATATTTTTCATCACCGGTAGTTGGTTCAATTACTATTCCTAAATCAAGAAAAAATACTTCTGATATTGTAGCATTTGATTGCGCAGAAATAGTGCTGAATAAACCAAACAATAATGAAAAAAATGTTAGTCTGTAATTATAATACACTTTTATTCGTATTCCTCCCAGTCAATAACATAAGAATAGCCAATAAATGATCCAAATGCATGAGGGACATATAACTCAAAAGCTCCTATAGATCCAGGAAGAAGAGTTGCATCAGTTGTAATACCAGAATCAAAGGTGTGGTAGGTGCCTCTAGCAAAAGTTGTTAAAGTTTTTGTTTCTCCACTCCAATTTTTACGAAAAACAAAATCCATCTTCACAAAATCTGCTCTTCGACCGCCAATATTTTTCACTTCACCTGTGAAAATTGTATTTCCTTGATTATCTTTTTTCTCTGTTATATTTCCGACTAAAACACAGTTCGCTGCATATTTTCTTCCAGCGCTCCTATCTAAAGGATCTGCTGATGTGTATTTTGGCTCAGATAGGCGTGGCATCGGTGGAGGCGAGTAACTATCACGCACTTGTTCTGGAACATATTCTTGCGTGTCTTCAGTTATAACATTATCAATTACTCGAACAACATTATCACGCTTAATAATTAGATAACCTACTAATGTTTCAACTTTTAGCTCTGATTCATCTTGATATACTATCTTCCCAAAGACGGTGCTCCCATTTTTCATAATTATTTCTTTAGAATAAATTGCTAAAGGGTTAACCCACATTTTACTTAACGATTTTAAGTTCTCTAGCTCTGAGCTAAGATGCTTTACTTCAGCAGATAGTTTTTTTATTTCAAAACTAAGTTCATTCATAATATAAGTAGTGCCAGCATCGTCAGATTCTTCTTCTGATGCAACTTCAGGGACTAAGGGGCCATCATTAATTGCTGGAGCTGCTGCAACGCTTTTCTTTGGTGCTGGCGTTGGAGCTGCTTCCTCTACAACGTTAGCCGGCGTAGTCTGTTGTAATGATACCTGAATATCTTTTACATCATCTTCAGCAACAGTTAAAGGCACGTTTGCCTTCCCTAGCTCCCCTCCATCTACGCGAATAAAATAATTACCGGATAAAACTTTTTTAAATTTGAACTTCCCACTACCTTTCGCTTTGATGCTTTGAACCTCAAGTTCACTATTATCTAATAATAGTACAGTTACTTTGCCAGCTTTGTCTCCATTGCTATCAAAGACTTGTCCTGAAACATCGTAGTCTTTTGACTGCGCAAAAGCAAACATAAAGAGAAAAGATGCAGTAAGAAAAATGCTGTTTTTTGGTCTGTGGATTGTCATGCCAATATTCCTCGGTTTTAATTAATAAAAGCAAACATAATATAGTTATGTCTTAATCATGCTTTTTTCTTCCCAATTATTGATTCCCACCGAAGGTAAATATATTACAGTATACTCATGCTATCAATAGAAGATGTTAATAATGTGATTAAATAAATATTTTTGAATAATGAACAAAAATCTAATTTTTTACACAATATGTTCATTCTAGATGATTAAAATAATTATCACTTCCAAAAACTATCAAAAGTCTTTTTCTTTTTGTTCGCTTCAGCTTTAGAGACTTCTGCATCTTTTCGCAATTTATCAGGCAAAGTTTTACTTAATGAATCTTCATATGCTTCAATAATTAAATCATAATCTTTGCTGTCTTTTTTCTCATAAGACTTTGCTATCCAATAACTCGCAATGCCATTATCTTGATTAATCATGGATGCTTTAGAAAAAAGCTCTATTGCATCCCAAAGTGATGTTTTGCTCCCCTTCTTATAAAGGGATAACCCTTGTAGTATTAACGACTCATAGCGGGCTATTTTATTTTTAGGATCAATCGCAAGAACTTTTTTGTACTCATCTAAAGCTGTTTCTATATCGCCAGACTTTTCTGCCTTTCTGGCAATATTTATATGAGCAGTAGACAAAATAGAAACAAATTCAGGTCGTTTTTCTTTACTTACAGCAAGCAATGAATCTTCTTTTGAAACAACCCTTTCTGGCTCTGTAATAGATAAAGTTTTCAAGCTAGGCTTAGAAGGTGCACAACTATTTAAAATAACAATAATAAAAGAAATACTAAGAAAAATAACCGTAAGGTTTGAAAAAATGAATTTACCCTTCATAGAAAAACAGGTCCTTATTTTTATAATATGTTTGATATAAACTATCCATAGAGTCAATGACATAATATCTATCTTGAATATCGCTATAATCGTATCTTGTCATAACGGCCTCTTCTATATCAAATGGCAGTAATTTTGATCTTTTTGATTCTCCCTTTGCGCATTTGATAATATTGTTTGTTTCATCATATGATGATATAATTCCTGCACCATAGATTTCATAATTGATATCATTGCTTTTTTTACGAATATTGTCACTATCTCCATTGTTTTTTAATAATCCAAATTCATATGTCCACCATGCAAAGTTTTGCAATCGTTTCAAATTATGAGCAACCAATTCTGGGCCTAATTTTCTTTTGTCTAAAATTATCTCGTGGCCAAGTTTGCCTACGTCAGCTAAAAACTCTGCAAATTTATGATCCATCAAAAAAGGGGTGTGTGCTTGTATGTCATGGAAAATATCTGGTTCTGGCGTATAGCCTTCATCATTTTGAATATTACGATCGCGATATTTATTATCAAATCGAGGTGATTTTCTTATGATATCTGTTACAGGGAATTTTTGTTGTGCATTCACTTCAAAAAATAATTCTTCATCCAAGAAGCCTGCTACTGGCAGCAAGGTCCAGCCTGTTGAATCCTTAATTATGGGAGAAATAGCGTTAAAATCAGGGAACCTATCTCGAGGTATTGGCAACGACTGTATGCCTAATAAATATTCTTTTGATGCATATTGATCTAAAAGTAATTCTAATCTAATATATAAATCTGACCAAATCCGATTTTCTATATCACTTATTGAGGCATAATTTTGATTAATAAGATATTTATCATTTTTCCCGAAAATATAAATACCTTCAATTGTCTGCGGTCTATGGTTACTAAATAAGTAATCATACTTTTTATTATCTATAAGCAAAAATTTATTTCCCCCTCAATAAATCAGTATTTATCGTAACCAAATATAAGTAATTGCGCTATTTCTTCGACCAAAATCTTTATCATTGGGCAAACCGCAATCAGATCGCATATCCATAGAGTCTTTATCAAACATATCATAATTCTCACCAAATATCACAGCTTTAAATCGTCCTTTCTGCTCAGCGCACCATTCCCGAACAGCATCTTTTAGTGCGCCAGATCCATGCCCATGAATTATTTTAATTGCTTTTGAACCCCCTTGAAAAATTTGATTACTTACTTCAGACTCCAATACAGCCATTGCTTTATCAAGGCTAAAATTATTATGTCCAATATCAATTATAAATAGCAAAACTTGATTTTAATAAAGTTATAAAATTGTTATTACATGCTCACAATATTATCAATATAATAAAAAGAACTTTATTATATAACTTAGATATAATTTTGTCATCATAAATATAATCAAGGATAAGAATTATGAGAAAAATTATATTAGGGAAAACTGGACAAGAAGTTTCAACTATAAGTCTTGGTACATGGTCGTATGGCGGCGCAAACAAACAAGGCAAGATACCTATTGGTTGGGATGGGCAAGATGATAAGGATTCAATTAATGCTCTAAAACAGTGTTATAACGTTGGAATTAATCACTGGGACACAGCTGATGTGTATGGGGATGGTAGATCAGAAAAAGTTATTGGTGCGCTATGGGGAACCATTCCAAGAAACCAAATTTTTTTAGCTACAAAGGTTGGTTGGGATATGGGGGCTTATGAATATTATTATCATCCAACCCATATGCGATCCCAAATGGAGAAATCGCTGATCAACTTACAGACAGACTGTGTAGATCTTATGTATTTACATCATTGTAATTTTGGAAAAAATGGCGAATACTTTGAAGATGCTGTTGCCACAGTACAACGCTTTCAAGAAGAAGGGAAAACTAAGTTTCTTGGATTATCTGATTGGGATTTAGATAAAATAATGAAATACATAGATGACTTTAAACCTGATGTGGTTCAGCCATATCGGAATGTTATGGATGACGCCTATTTTTCATCCGGGCTGAAAGATTGGGTAGAAAAAAATAATGCAGGGGTTTGTTTTTTCTCGCCTATAAAACATGGCTTATTAACTGGAAAATATACTGAACCAGTAAAATTTGGTGATGGTGATTTTCGCTCGCGTGTAAGTGATTTTAAAAATGATGTGATAATCAAAAAAATGCAGGAAAATAAATTACTTCTAGAAGAAAAATTTTCTAACCACCCTCATCCTGTTATGCGAGGATTAATTGATTCTCTATTATTTGATTCTCCCTCCGGATGCGTACTGCTTGGTCAACGAAATATTTCCCAAGTAGATGTAGCCTCCACATTGGGTGAAATCTTATCAGAAGAAGAAGTCGACTGGATAAAATCTTTATATATTGGTTCATAAAATATTTATAAATAAAGGACTGTCTAAAAAAAGATTATCCTCGGAGAGCATCAAAAAACAATCCGGGCAAGCGAAGAGGGCTCGGTTTCGCTTGAAAATATGTGAACCGACGCGAAACATTATGTGCTTGCTTATTGGTTACAAACCACGGTGGCTTTGGAAACATATGAAATTCTCCTTTTAATAAATTTCTGGGGAATGGAGAAAATGGGGCATAGACAACTGTTTTTTCAGGTTTATCAAATAGGCGTGTATTATGTACAACGCCATTTCCGCTTTGTATATCATTAGTAGCATGCCCTGGAAACGCACCCCAAGTACATTCAGCAGTTAGAAAAGCCATTGCGCACCAAGTATTTATTCCAATTGATCCATATTTAAGTTCCGAAATAATATTTTCTAGATCGGGCCCTAGTTGCTTAATAGTTTTTGGGTGAATAATAATATTCGCTCCTAATGTGCCCCACAATTTTTCATTACAAAATTTTACAGTATTTAGTAGAAAGTCTTTTGGGTTACCGCCTGGTAAAAATGTTTGTGCAAGAGCGCCTACAAATACCTCATTATTAAATAAATATTCATTATTGCTCGTATGATCTAAATCAGTAATCAATAATCTCGAGAGCTTTCCATTCTCATCAATTATTTCACAATTCCCATATGATTGTTTGATGGCCTCATGCCTATCTTTTGCTCCAGGGTAGTATGGTTCCCTTAATTGAGTAGATGATATTGTTGATTTTACTTCTGTTAGTAAATTTTGTGATAAATCCCAGCTTTCAGGTAAAACCAACACTTGACCTGCAATACAATTAAAACTTGCATTATGAAGTTTTTGGGTCGCAATATTTTCAGCTTGATATTTAATATCTGCTTTTGACCAGGGTCCTGGGACTACAATAATTGGCGTTACACATCCTAGTTCTGCTGTAATTGATTTGTTTATTTGTTTTTCACCTCGCTTCTTTCTTTCATTACCTTCTTCATCAGAGCCAAATACAATTGAATCATACGTTTTAGCTCCACCTGTAATATGTATATGATCTATTACTTCATGATTGCACAAATATTTACCCACATCTGCGCCACCAGATACAATTTGCACATAACCTGAAGAAATAAAATCTTCAAAAATAGTTTCAAAAATATCTTTTAAGTAATCATTTACAGGGTGCATCTTTAATATAGATACGGACAGGTGTGCAAATAGCCTATCTAGCACATCCAATGGTGGTATAGATGCCACATTTCCCGCCCCAAGGACTAATGATATACTTCCATTTTGAGTCTTAGATTTATATACCTGAGCAATATGTTCATTGAAATTATTTTCGTTTACACTTTTTTGCATCCATACTTCAGCTCGAATTCCACTTAAAAGTAAATGATGATAAATATTGTACGGAAATATATTTGCGACCATCTGACCATCAGGTCTCGATCTAATTTTTCCAACAGGAGGGTTCTGTCCTTTATCTAAAGCTATTAAGGTGTCTACCATGCTTTCTACGCCATAAATTAGAGCCCATGGTCCCGATGTCCATTCTTCTCCAGACAATGGAGAATCTTCCTTAATAGACTTTGCTTTTAATGCAGCGTCTGTCCAATCTTTTGCAACAGCAGCTGTCTTACTAGAAAGTGATTTAAATAATGGTATTTTTTCAGATATTGGAAGGTTTACCCAATCATCTTTGTTGGTGTCTAATATATTAATTGCTTTATCTAAACTTGAGCTGTCCAAACTTATATGTTCTCCTTGTTTAATTTTATTTTAAATACAGCATTTTACGCGTTTTAAAATAATTACCAGATGTTAATCGATAAAAATACACGCCCGTAGATATGGGGTTGTGGTTGTAATCAGTAGCATTCCAACGTACAGTATGCTCCCCTGTTTTAGTTATACCTTCATGAATAGT
>Ga0208261_1000203_pt1 | contig 25372 bp, 14 predicted proteins | sample Knorr_S7_td_DCM__FD_185595 | JGI IMG/M metagenome (GOLD analysis project Ga0208261, IMG submission 185595) | Marine microbial communities from Southern Atlantic Ocean transect - Knorr_S7_td_DCM_ad_131m_LV_B (SPAdes) (version 3) | ecosystem: Environmental > Aquatic > Marine > Oceanic | place...
CACTTGATTAATTGAAGACATTTGAAATTCTGAACGTTGGTTCTCATATGACATTTTGGTTCTCTCATCATATAGATATTTTCGAAACTCTAATCCCCAAGGCTCTGTTTCCCCATACGTAATAATTTTATCTGGCTTATTATCTTTTTTAAGTATGGATCGACTTTGAAGCCTTCCTTCACTGTCATATGAGAATACTTCTCTTTTTTTCGGCTGCCCATATTGGTCTATCCATTCCTTTAAAATTGCCTGTTTCTGTTCATTATAGGATACTTGTATATGATCTTCTCCTCTTCTCTCCGTTGCAAGCATTGGTTTGTCCCCTAGAAAATGACGATCATTCTGGTAATATTTAATAAAAGCAATTTTTTCTTGTGAATACAAAGTGCTAATAATCAAAATTATAAAAGAGAAAAAACGTGTCATTCTAATGGCTGCAAATCCTCATCTAGTTGATTGGATAAACGATATCGCAGAACTCTACTTGATGGGGTATCACAAATATATATGACACCTCGCTTATCTACTGTAATAGCTTGTGGGCTAGTGATAAATCCTTTCAATTCTTTCACAATAAATGTGTCTACTTCAACTAATTGAGATCCTTGCTCTACAAACATGGTTGTATCAATCGTAATTTCATCTACTCCAGCTTTTCTAAAAAATTTACCATTATAATCAAATACTTGAATTTCCTGAGCTTCTGTATTTGCCACATATATATTCTGGTTCAAGTCAACTGCAACATCTGCTGGAGAAACAAATCGAAATAGATCCATAATTTCATTTGCTCCCTCCTGGAAAGCTGACTGATATACTGTGTAAGCTCCAGTTACAACTGGCTTCACCTTATGAATTGAAAAAAATTCCCCTCCCTGGGAATAGTATACATTACCGGCATAATCAATATCAATTCCTAGAGGTATATTTACAGTGCCAGCTCCGGTTCCTTCTGAAACAACTGTTTGATCAAATGTACCAGAATGCATCCATACTTCTTCGCCGTTTAGCAACTTTATATATTGCGATCTTTCCATAAGAAGTTTAATTATACGATTATGAAAACGATCTTGTGCGAACATATAATTTTCATTTCCAAGCGTAGCAGATATGCCAGATAGAAGGTTTTTTTCACTTTCATAATATAAATCTGCAAAAATATTTCTACTCCAAGAACCTTCAAAAAATAGATGTGGAGATAAAATAGAATCAATTACAGTTTGATTATTGGACCAATCCACATTAGTCATTATCCAGTCAGGATGGTTTAATAATTCAAACCATTGTATGGAGTTACTACTTCTCTGTATCGTATCACCTGTAGATGGATTAAGAAAAATTGCAGAGCTAGCGTACGACTCAATACCTATTTTATTCCAATACTGATTCCAACGATATATACGATCACTTCCATCAATAAAGAAAACGTTCATCTTCTGATCAATATCAATATCTATGGGATATATAATTGTATCTGCAATATTATTCATATCAATTAAGGAATTATACTCTTCTAATCTGTTCCCACTTTGATCTAATACAAAAATTGATTTTGCAGCTGAATCAGCAATAAAAATATGACCATCTGGTGCAATTGAAATTTCAATTGGGGTAACAAAGCCGTATGTATCATCCCAAATTGGATTTATTAATAAATAGGTTGTATCTCCAGCAACAAACTCCGTATTTACATTAATATCTGATGGTAAAGGCATTTTTTCAAGACACGCAAAAATAAATAGTGAAATAATGATATATAAAATTCTTAGTCTCATTTAATTGATAATCCTAAAGTAAATCGCACAGGATCAGTAAGATGAATAAAGTTTGAATATGCATAATCAATATGCAAAATAATAGGCCCAACAGGCGCTTTTAAACCAAATCCAAATGAATAATTTTGCTCTACTTTATTTATTCTATATCCAGTACGAACATACATCATATTCATAAAAGTATACTCTAATCCTGTTGCTATATTTTCTGCGTTATCAACAGGATGGTTTAATTGTAAGGCTAAGATCATTGACTGTCCGGGTTTATCTATTAAGTCCATTGCCGCACCGACACGGAAAATTGATGGCGGAGAAAATTCTTGAAATTCAGTTTCTACAACAGATTCTTCACCAGTATCTGGATCTAAAGATCGCTTTGAAAATACTCCATCTGGTTTTGCTTGTATGCCAAAGTGAGATAATGAAGCAGAAAAACGTAGTGATTTATATCCAGTCCAATAAAATGTTCCCATATCCATCATTGGTGTTTGCAATATATTTCCTGCAAGATTCTCTTGTACATGTTTTACTGTAATTCCAAAACTAAAGCGATCAGTCATTTTGGCTCCATAGGTCAATCCAATGAAGCGATCCTGAAAAGTAAAATAGTTTCCTGTCCCATGGGGAAGATACTCTGTAGTCTCCATCATAGGTTCCATATGCAATATTCCACCACTTAATCCAATGCTGTGTCTGCCCTTCAATTGTTGTGTGAAGGCAAAAAAGTCATAATTTATTTCAGCAGGCCATTGTATTCTGGAAGCAGAAAAATTTGTACCAGAAAATTGTGCAATTGTAGCAGGATTATAAAATATTGAAGCAGCATCTTGCTGCAAGGCAACGACCGCTTCGCCCATTCCTTCTGCTCTAGCGCTTACACCAATCTTTAAAAAAGTAAAAATGGAAGTACCAGCCCTTTGACCTCCAAGAATAGGAAAAAAGTTTTGTCCAATTAAACTTTGGCTAAATAGTAATGAAATGATACAGTATCTATAGAAATGTTTCATTAGAAATAAAATTGCATCCCCAGTTCAATGGTTCTTGGTCTACGAAATCGTGAAGGATCATAATTTGGGTTGGGGCTATTAATCATACTGTAAGGTAAAATCACTCCAGGGCCATACCCTAAGCCTGTAAATGAATTAATACGGCGAGGTATCACTTCATCAAGAATATTTTCTATCTCTAGAAATAATTTCATTTTTACAGAATTGATTTGAAATGTTTTATATAATTTTAGATCAATTGTACTTGTTCCATGGAGGTCGCCTAAACCAATTGCTTTGAATAATTTCGGAGTATAATTGCCTAAATAGGCATATGGATTATCATCTTCCCGCGTTCCCATATAATAATCTTGTCCATTTACGCTGATAATACCATCGGGGTATTCTCTGGTGCCAGGTATTGAGCGAGTATAACGGCGGTTTGATCCCAATTCTAACCGCATAGAAAAACCCCAATTTGAGGGATGGGTATAATATAAATTAGTAAAAAACTGAAATGGCCTATCCCAACTCATATAATTTTCACCTAAGGGTTTTTCTCTAAGCTCTCCAGCTTGAACTAATAGGTTATCCAATGGTGTGGAACTTTTTCCTGTGACTATAGAATAATTAAAGTTTACATCAGCAAACCAGTTCTGTAGCACGCGACTCTTTATTATTAGCTCTATTCCCCTTGCTCGGGCATAATCTGCATTAAAATACATATTAAATCGCAGGTGGGCATATTTTGGATTTGATGGGGAAATAGTCTGCGAGGTTTCATAATCAAACATATCTTTCCAATATGCTTTCATTTCCAGAACCTGATCTTCACTAAAACGATGTTTAATACCTAACTCATATTGTACTGTAGTCTTAGGGTTAAGATTTGGATTGCCAAACACCTGATATGTTGATTGGGATGTGGATTGCAACTTGGCATATACATACTGAAATGTTGGAAGTTGAGAAAAATGTCCATAATAGAAATACAATACATCATTATCCGTAACGGGATGTGAAATTCCAAATCGCGGGCTGAATCTTCCCTTGGCCCTATAACCCAAGAGATTAAATGTTTCATTTTGAAATTTTTCCCTTGCGGCATCTGTAATAATCACTGTATTTACATCATTTATTGCATCTTCAACATATTTTCCTGGGATCCAATAATCATAACGCATACCAAGGTTTACTGTCATTCCTTCAAATGTTATACGATCCTGAAAATATATTGCACCGAACATAGTATTTGCTTTATATGCATCATAATTAGCACCAAAACCTGTGCTCCCAGTCCATGGTTCATCAATATCTAATACTTGGATTCGTGTAAGAGTATTTTCAATACCTGCTTTTATTTTATGTCTCGTTTGTGTTCGATATGTCCAATCAGCATCTAACCGATAATTATCACTTATGATATCATACCATTCAGGAGCAAAACCTGTATCATAAAACTCATCTCCATAGGTAATTAGAATATTCCCATCACGATCAGTTACCGTATAATTTATTGGCTCTAGATCTAATCGCTCTTTGTACTCAGACCAGTGCAAGTCCTGAACAGCACTATGTTCTGTTGTTACAAATCGTCCAAATGTTACTTCATAAAAAGATTGTGTATTTAATGTTTCTCTCCAATTAAGGTTAAATAAGCGAGTTTCACGAGTTATAGTATTATAGTTATCCAGTATTTCTATATAACTATATGGGAAATACGTTGATGAAAATGCGCGAGGCATAAAAAAACCTTGATTAATATTTAATGAGATGTCATAGGAAAGACTCAATTTTCTTTTAGCAGAAATATCCCATGTGACCTTATATAATATGTGCCAATCGTTATTTGATCTAGGTGATAATGATTGTAAAAAATTATCCGCAGATTGCTCTGACATCCAAGGAGGTGGAGTCCAATTACGATGGGGGGATAATGAACCAGCTACTGGTAAGTTGCCATCGTATACTTTCCCATATCCATTAAAAAAGACAGAAAACTTTCCCGGTAAATCGATTCCTAATTTTTTTGGTAGTAATTCAAGAAAGGGATCAGGTCCTCCCAAGTTAAATTCGATACGATCTGTGTTGTAATGTGAAATAACATCGTCAGCCATACCCCAATTATCACTTACATATTTGAATGCTCCTTCAAACGTATCGCGGCCTTCTTTTAACGTAATATTAACTACCCCAGACATCGCTTGACCATATTCTGCGCTATACCCTCCAGTTACAATTTCCAAATCTTGAATTGCTTCTGCGTTAACAAATAAGTTTCCTGAATAACCAGATAAAGGATCTTTAATAGATAACCCGTCAATAACAAATAAACTTTCATCAATACGACCGCCACGAATATGTATCTCATTATCCTGCTTTGTCACACCAACCTGTTCAGCAAGAATATCTTCCACACTACTTACAACTTTATTAGCTATATCTTCACTAGTAACTCGGGTCATGGATGAGGTTTCATCCACGTCAAATAATGGCTTTTTACCCATTACGACAACTTCTTCTCCAATAGTAAGCACTGTTTCTTCCATTGTGAAATCCAATACTACCGTTTGCCCAATCTCTATATTTATACCAGTATGAAGCACAACCTTATAACCAATAATGGAAGCCTCAATATCGTATGTTCCTGGGTTAATTTTTGAAATAGTATAATATCCATCCGCATCAGTAGCCGAGCCATAATAAGTTCCCTTCACCATCACATTAACTCCAGCCAAACCTTCAGTAGTTGTAGCACTTGTAATTCGGCCTGAAACTTGTCCATAGGCTATGGATAATGAGATAAATAAAATAATCACACGAATCACTGGAAAGCTACTTTCAATAAATAACTGATAAACTTCCCTCCTGATCCATTGCCATCTAATAATGGAACGCTTCCATTATGCATTGGGATAGACATCAATACTACCTTCCCTGATAGTTGTGAGGGTGAAACTTGAAATTGTCCCATAGAAGAAATAGTTGGAGTACCTGTCCATTCATCTCCATTACCAGGTTCATCCATTGTATATAGAGTTTGTATTTCAGCAAATTGAGTAGAATTAGGAATGAATCCTTTTACGCGAACTGCTATTAAACTCGATATGGTAAGATCTAAACTATTTGATATTTGTGAAATTAGTTTTCGATCAGAAAATATTCTTCCTTGAGGATTTAAAGTAAATGATGTATCTAATGGAAAGAAGATAAATGTTGAGTCTTTTAATTCGGTCAGATTTAAGAATACATTACCACCTGCGGCAACATAATTATAAATATTTGAACTGGCATCAAGATATGTTTCGCCTCCTGTATAAGCTGTATACCATATCACGTGGTCAAAATAATTTAATGTGGCAGAGAGATCTGTATTAGAATAGGGTAGTTCTTTTCCAATTTCCCATACAGAAAAATTTAAATTACCTAAAGCTGTATCTAGTACACTACGGTACCATTCTTGTGCATTATTTTGACTATCTTGAACAAAATCATCCACTAACAACGTATTACCTTGAATAGGCAGTACTTTCCAATAATCAGGCTCACTTGGATTGTTCGAATCAGGGAATTGTATGATTTCACTCTCGGCGCCTGCTATATCTCTTGCCTTAAGGTAAAACGTATGATTCCCTGGCTCTAATTCATTCAAAGTAATACTTGAAAATGCTGCTGCAGATAATTGTGTCCAACATGTGGAACACGTATCGTCTAATGCAAAATAAATATCTGTGATAGTTTCAACCCCATCCTGATCCTGAACATCCCAGACAAATGTCCTGGTAGGAAAAGTGAAGCTTGTATCTCCTCCAATATCATCAACAGATGGGTTGCTTCGGAATCGAAAATCTATTGTTGGTTTTGAATTACGAATTGGCAATACAATAGTTGCCGGCGTTGGATCAATTAATGTATCATTATCTACTGCTTTAATTTCAAAAGAGAAAACATCTAAATCGGAACGAATAGGAACATAGAATAGGCCAGATTCATTTGTAGTATAAGTCCATATTGAATCCACATTCCATTTATAATAATATCCAATAATTTCTCCATCTTCATCTTCACCCCACCAATGCAATTCCTGTTTGCTGGTAGTTATGGTAGTAAATGCATGTGTGAGAGTATCCCATACAAAGTCTGGATCCGGTGTTTCTGTAATAGCATAAATGGATTGTCCCGTTATGGAATCTAGGGAAGCAAATATTGTATCGGATGCGATTAAAGATAAATAGGTGTTTGGTTTTTGAGGATCAATCGAGTTGGATAGATCATCGTACTCCCATATAGAACAGGAGAAAATGAATAATAAAATAATTATAGGATATAATCTGTTCAAATCAAATGCAGGGGTTTTTCAACCCCTGCTTATTATGCAAATTATCGCATGAGAATCATTTTTTTATGATCAATAAACTCACCTGCTTTGATACGATAAATATATGCACCAGAACTGACAGGGTTACGATTATCATTCATAGCATCCCAGCGTATTACATACATGCCAGGGCTATAATTCTCATTAACTAAAGTACGTACTTTACGTCCAAGCAAATCATAAATGACTAATTGAACATTTTCCTGCTTACCAATTTCAAAACGTATCTGAGTCTCTGGGTTAAAAGGATTTGGAAAATTATTGTGTAAAGCATATGATCGCGGTAGATCAATATTATTGATTCCAAGCTCTTGCCCAAGATCAGCCAGATCTCGGATTTGAATTTTATAGGTACCATAACTAAAGTTGAAAACTCCTGTTACTTGGGATAGAGTAGCGCCATCTTCCAACGTGCTTAAATAATTGTCCGCTTCCATGGTAGCCATATCATCATCAATCAAACATTCTACACCTGAAGCATCTACTATTCCCCAATCATAGGCATTAATTGCCGATACCGTAACATTCGATACTGTCACGAGGCAGCCTTCATACGATTCTACTTCTTCTCCATCTTGAGATAAATCTGCTGTACTTACACTCATAGGGGCCATACTATTACCCGTACTATGAACTGTAACTTCAGACACATCAATTAATTTCGTATTTCCATCGTATTTAAAATGCCACTCTGGATCGAATTCTTCCACCATGCCAGTGACCGTTACTTCGTCGCCGCGATGTAATATAGAATTATCCCAACCATCAAATACTACACCACTCCATTGTTCGCTCTCACTTTGAAATGCATAAGCACCATACCCGCTATTATATTGTGCTGAATCTGCAGTTACAATACCTGTAACTGTTACATCACAACCATTGTAGGGTGACTCACCATTTGGCCAAGGTGAAAATTGTACATGATGTAATGTTAAATCACCATCAGTTGTTTCATAACCCAAATAGTTTCCATTTTCAGCATCTGGGAATTCTGAGTACTTAACTTCGGATTGATCTACACCATCATCTGCAGCTTTAACAAAGTATTCAAGGAATACACCTTCAGTTCCGCTAGAAGAAATCGTCCCCGACCAAACGCCATCTCCAGTAGCGCTCATTTGAACAATATTCCAAGCGCCTCCATCTAATCTGTAATAAACGCTTGCTTCTGATATTGTTGAATTATCTACAATTTCAGCTGTTACTGTTACAACATCATCTATGCCTGGCGTACAAGGATCACGCGAAACATTCATAATATTTGGTGGACCTGCACCAAATTCAATATCAGAAACATAAAGTGGCTCTATTTTATATGTGGATGAATCTGCATATGAACCATAATGATTATATACCCATCCGCGTATTGAGCTAACGTAAGATCCAACAGGCGGTCTTCCAACCGCTTCCTGCCAAACAGAAATACTATCAGAATCATCATCCACTTTTACTTTGCCGCTTCCATCATCAATAGTCCACTCGCCATAATCAAGATCATTTTCAATTACAATCGCATCAGTAGCACGAACCATTACTGTTCCCCACTGCTCAGCCTCTGTTGGCCAACGTAAATCACCTGTTTCTACATCTACAGTATCTGGCAATTGAACGCCTACAGAAACAATATTAATCGGTTCTGTAATAAATAGTTCGGTCAATCCTCCTGGACCAGGTGAGTACTCATACACATATCCTGTACACTGTACACGATCCCCTTCAAAAAGAACGGGAAAAGCCGAACTATCCGGATCATAAGAAAGTATGGAACTCCACGGACCACCATTCTCATCTTGGTAAATAAATTTTATTCCAGATCCAGCATAACTTAATCCAGTGGGCATGGTTACTATACCTTCAATGGTTACAGTATCTCCAACTAAATAAGAAAAATCTGATTCGTCAACTTCACTGGCTTTCATCAAATCACTATATAGCACTTGTTGCACCCGCTGAATTCTTGTTACGCCATCTTCCACAACGTCTCTTGCAAGTCTTGGCTGTATCTTCGTATTACTAAATGAGTAATCGAGACAACCTACTACTTCTGCCAAGTCTTGTCCTGCCTCTGGCCAAAAATAATAATCCCAACGATCATCGACCCGAACGGAATTTGTTCCATCTGTTATGGACCATTCGCCATATCCTAGATCTGGATCATCAACGGATATATCATGAACTGCTACTAAGCAACTTTCAAATTTTTCTGCATCGGTTCCACCCGTCATTACTTGTCCTGGAGTTACCACTGTTGGCTCTATCATAACATCTGCTGGTCCATGAATCATACATTCAGTTACATCTATAATCTGAGTTAACCCATAGTATTCATTTACAGTTCCCGTCAATGTAATGCTGTCCCCTTCTGCAACAGAATGAACTGTACCTTGTGCAGATGAAAAATCAAATTCATCCCATCCGCCACTTTGATATACAATGATTCCATTCCATCCTCCTGAAGCATCTTGGACATATAAGTGGCTATTTCCACCTCCCCAGAATTCTGTGGTAACGACTCCGGAAATAGTTACTTCTTGCCCATTTAAAGGGCTGGCATCATCCGTAGAAGGGTCTGCTACATATTGAATGTCATAAATGGAAGTAACAGTTTGAGGGTTTGTTTGATTTGTAGTTCCAGGAGTCGGTGTATTAAAAAATTCCCAATTTTCCGATCCATCTGGATATCTACCATATGATATATCATCTGTTTGCTCACCAAAACTTAATGAGTCCACAAATACTGTGTCCGCGCCAGAAACAAAAATGAGTCCAATATCTTCTCCGCCTGCGCTTAATTTGATGTCAACTGTATGTAATATGCCTTGGCTATCCTGGTCTTCATCTGCCCAAATAACAATATGACCACCTGCTGCTACCGTTGTAGTTGTCGCATCAGTCGTAGGAATTTGCTCCCAATCTGAAGGATCATCTAGATTATCTGTAATCCATAATCCTCCAATATCTACAGCCTCATCCCCTGGGTTATAAATTTCAATAAAGTCTTCCATCTCACCATTTCCATCATCACAACATAAATCCGTAGCTGCTAGAAATTCATTAATTACAAGCTCAGGTGGATCCACTACATCTTGTGCTGGTGCAAAATCAGTATAATATCTTGGGAGAATTTGGTAACCTGAATCATACGGATCTGAAGAATCATACTGACCTCCTATTCCACGAACATCAAAGGGAGCCGCCGGTTCATCATTTCCAATAATATCCATATCACTATCAATACGCAGGGTGACTGTAGACGTCCCTCCATCATCACTGATAGTTAGATTAGCGCTACTACTTGTTGGCCAAGTACCAGATGTAATGCTAACACCATTAATTTTAATTAATTCAGATTCATAATCCTCTGCATTTGCAATATAATCTGCAACTGTCAAGACTTGAAATTCTGGTAAATCGTTTCCTTGGCTGATTACAGTAATATCATCAGCGCTGGCGGGAATAATTTCTGCTTTCCCATTATAAAAATCTATTTCTCCTGTTACCTCTACACTATCACCTACGGCAAGCTCAACATATGGTGCGCTAAAGTGAAAAATGACTATAGCAGCAGTACCATCCTGCAAGCCATATTCTGTATTAGAAGTTTGGAAATTAGGAGTAGTAACTATACCTCGAACTGTAGCGCTTGACCCCTCTTCTTGGCTCCTAGCGCTAGCAATTGTAGTATACGTACTTAATTCCGAAATCCATGTTTGTACTAAAGTTCTATTTGCGGAGGACATTAGTCCACTAGGAGGCATTGAGTCACCATAATTACCTCCATTGGTTATCTTATCATATAATATTGAGTTATTAGGGTCTCCACTTGCTACTCGCAACGCACCACCATAAGCATTATTGGAAGAAGCCACATCAACTAAATTATTATAACTTTGAGCAGCGCTTAAATTGAGCCCTCCACTATTGCCATGGCAACTCGTACAATTCGCATTCCATAACGGTTGAATTTGAGTATCATAATCAACTGTTTGTGCAATTATGACTGTAATGAATAAGGGTATAAATAGAACTTTCCTCATAATAACCTCCTCTAATTGGTATTATTTTATAATAAGAAATTTACCTTCCTTTATCTTCCCATAAGATAAAGTTTCTTTATCTAAATTTTTAACAGTGAATAAATATAATCCTGATGCGATAGCTTGATCATCTTTTGTTATTAAATCCCATGCATGCTCTCCTCCGCTTAATTGTGGGGCTTTATATTCATCAATATTATATACATCATTTCCTTTATAGTCAATATCATGTTCAAGTATATCTACTAAATCTCCTGATAATGTAAAAATTCGTATTTCTGCTTTGCGAGGCAAATTTGTAAACCATATCATTTGTGACCTACTTCCGTACCCATCCCATTTTGCCTGACCTTTATATGGGTTTGGATATACACTAGGCTCCGAAACCCAATCAGTAGGGTCAGGTTTTACGCCTGGATATACATACCTTCTATTTGCATATATAGAACTTTCCAAACTTTCAAGATTTGCATCTGTATCACCTCTGTCATATGCAGTTATAGTATAATAATTCAGCCAACCGTTTTTAACATAATCATTCACAAACTTATAATGATAAAATTCACCATTGATTTCTACACTATCTGGCTCACCATATTGATCAACGATCGTTATTAATTCAAACCCAGTATTATATCCTATGTTCATATGGCTCGGATGAGATAAATCATATTCACCTAATAAAGTAAATTCATTATCAGAATCATTCATTGTTTTCCGAGCACCGTATACACGGTACCCTTCAAAATCCATCTCGCGACTAATTGGATCAATAAAACTTTCTGCATTTTTTTGCCAGTACACTGTAACTAACTGATCATCTACATCAATTGCCATATTTGGAACTGGGGGAGGTTCCGGTAAAATATATCTATCAATTATTCCATCTTGATCTAAATCCTCATCAGGATCAAGAATATTATTACGATTCTTATCTTCCCCATTATACGCTCGTTGTGCCCAATCGGCATTTACATATAAATTTTTTCTTCGGTCTGGCGAGTCATCTCCCGCACCATTCCATTTTGCAGTAACGACTGCCATTACAATAGTACAAGAGTCACCTGGAGGTAATTCCCAAGAGGAAGAATCGCTCTCAATCGGGACACTTCCAAATGGTCCAGCTGAAAACAAGAAAATCCAGCTATTTGGTTCATTTGGATATCCATCAGCTCCGTACTCAGGACCAGTCCCTAATGGTACAGAGCTAGATAGTTTTTGATATCTTTCATTATCATCTAATGGCATGCTATATGCTGGATATGATGAATTATTGGAATTTGTCCAAACCCACTGATTATAATGTGAGCGTACATATGGTCTTGGAACATTACCGCCAAGCCAACTAATTCCAATATAACTTTGTGCCCACCCATCATCTCCATCTACATCATACTGATATGCTATGTCTCTATTAAATTGAGAGTCGTCTCTGGAAACATCAAAACCATCCAAGTTATCGTACCAAGTAAAACCGCCCCCGGGTTCATATTTATTAGTGTAGTTCATATTTGCAACAGAAGCATCTGTCCATAATCCTGCATATAAATTATCAATAGTTTGATCTGACTGATTTTTTATAGTATAACTCAAAATAACAAATGCATCTGCAAAAGAAAAATTCCATGCATATGATTTGAGTGTCACATTAATTCCTAATGGTGTATGGTTTGGGATATTCATATCATCTGATGGGTCTGTACCATAATCACGAAACATTGTTTTAAAATCTTGATGAGAGGTTGCATAAGGAGAAAAATATTGGGCAATAGAATCCAGAGATGTGGATGATATAGAAGATTCAATATCTATATTTTGAATTGCAGAGAATTCAAAACCTTCTTGACCTGATTCGAAAACACCATCAACAATTGCAGATGAAACTCTTCGCTGTCCATTTACAACACCTCCTACCCATAGTCCGGCATAAGAAAAATGTTCCACTTGATCTCTGAGAATTTCAGTGTTCTGTTTATATTGACATGATGGTAGTATCCTACCATCAATTTTATTCCATCCATTTCCCAACACACCAAAGTTGGTAACGGTAAGACCTAGCTGACCAACAGAAGTATATTTATCATACACATCAGAAACTGATTGTGCCAAAATTGAAAATGGCAATACAATGATACTAATTATAATATAGAAAAAACTATTCACCCTCTCCCCGGTTTGGACTAAGTAATACTATAAATCAAATTAATAAAACGTAATAGAATATACCAACGGATTGGATAAATGAATTATTTCATTAACATGAGTTTGTGTGTTTTTACTTTGTCTTCAGATTGAAGAACAACAAAGTATATACCACTTGAAATATTTTCAGAATTCCATATTAATTGATAATAACCAACCGAAGTTTTTTTATCATGGATATTTTGCACTAGCCGTCCATTTATATCATAAATATTTATTGAAATGAAAGTAGTTTTGTCAACAGAAAATGAAATGTGTGTTTGGGGATTAAATGGATTAGGATATGGTGGATACAGTTTAATTTCATTAGGAAGGAAATAATTTTTTATAGTTGAGACTACAGCACTATCATCCCAAGCCCGCCCTGGTGTGCCCATATCTCCATCACCATATGTAATAGATGATGCTGCCCAATTTGTATCAATACTGCTTTCACTACTAATATCTTTCAAATACATGGAAACACCGCTTGAGAAGGGAAATGTATTCCCATATGAAAGACCATCAACAATCTTTTCATCCTGATCTAATATAATAATCTCATCATTTGTATTTGCTAGAGCAAACGAGGAATATGTATAATCAGAAATATAGCCTCCATTGAGACTTTCATCGCTATTACGACCTAAGACAATGTATTCACCTGGCTGGATTTCAATAGATGTATTAATTATATGGGTATCGTTGCTTTCATCTCTAATCATCCATCCATTCAAATCAATTACAATAGAATCCAGATTTATTATTTCGAACCATTCTCCATATGAATCTGATACCGCTGCAGGGTTCGGCATTACTTCTGAGATCACAATATTATAATCTGATTCATCTCCGCTTGGAAATTGAAACTCAGCAAACACGGGCAAATGATCAGATGCTCCATGTACCGCATCAGCAATCTCTTCACTTACAGCGCTATTGGTTCCACTATTTATTGCCTGATTAAAATGTTGACCATCATTACCAAAAGCTGTATATGTGTTTTCAATATAATTCATTTCATAGGATTCTTCCAGAACAGCCGAAGAAACAAATATCCAGTCAAATCGATCGTCCATTCCTCCATTCGCACCACCTCCAAATTGCGTAGTTCTAGGAGATTGAGTATGTACATCAGAAAAAGAACTATTATTATGCCAATGACCAATACGATTAATAGGGTCAAATAGTTGACCTGCATTATTATCTCCAGCTACAGTCAACATATCAAATGCTGGTTCTGATGAGGAACTATTACTATAAATATTAAAATCACCACATACTATAAAATGAGATCCTGATGGTAGCTCATTTAAATAATTACGTAGGGCAGTCGTCTCAGCTAGCCGTTCTTGAGAATTACTATTCCCTGAACTAGCCTTCAGATGGACGCCATAGATACGGAATTCAACCAAAGATTGCGCATGTTGTATTACCCATTCGATTACATCCCTAGTTCCTGAACCTTGGGCAGTGCTTATAACCGATGTACTAATGTAATTAAAATATTGAGGCTTATAGTATAGTGCTATGTCTTGACTTGCTGATTGGTTTATAAATTCTGCTCCTAACCATTCATTTGGTTGAACAATATTTAACACATCATTTAAAAAATGATTAAACCCATCATCCGCATTGACTTCCTGACAAACAATTATATCTGGCTGAATTTCATCGATAATTAACTGGTAATAACCTTCTCGATCATCCTCATCTTCATAATTCAACAAATTATACGTCAAAATTGTATGATTGGACTGCGCAAAAACACTATTTATTAAAAAATAGAATATTATAAAATAATATTTTAAATACATGATTATAGTTCTACTTGAATAGATCCAATTTCTAGACCACGATGATTTTGTAATACAATATTATCGTAGCTGTGCAATGCTTCCAATTGCTTATCATTGATCAGTTTTAGTTCCTTTAATATTGCTATCGTTGCTTTTGGATTGCAACGCTGGCTACCATCTATTATTTTTATTGCCATTCCATATGCTTCTCCATTATCTGCCCGGATTCCAAGCCCGCGGACTCCCTCTCCGCCTATTTTTGTCACAGCATTACCATCCATAACTGTAATGAAATCTGTATCAAATCGATCCTTTCCAGCTAAATGATAGGGATTTGATACGATAGCATCATACAAAATATTTAATTCATCATAACCATTGCCAGCGAGTTTTTGATACATAAGAGCAATATTATATAAGGGAAGAAAAGGGACTGGAGCGCTACATCCATCTGTAGAAGTTGGAAATTCTTCTAGTTCTGAAAAATGTTTTACCTGCTCCATTATTTTCATTTGCACAGGATGATCTTCATTAGTATATCCTTTTGGGTCTTCCTTTAAATAATTAGCTAAGGACAACATGCCTGCATGCTTCCCACTACAATTATTATGTAATGGGCTAGGCTTTTCATTATTATATAATAATTCCTTTTTAGAGTCCTTATCATATGGAGAATGAGAACCACATTCATAATATGACATATCATATCCAATTTTGTTTAATATGCTCATTGCAGTCTTTACATGAATTTTTTCACCATTATGAGATGCGCACATAAGCGCAAGCTCATCTTTACTAAAATCAAATTTCTTTGTAGCTCCAGCCTTTACTGATGCAGAAGCTTGAAAGGGTTTTAATGCTGAACGTACGCAGGTTAAATAGTGCGCATCACCATTGCTATAAACAATACTCCCTTTTGAATCAACAACCACCACAAAAGCAACATGCATACTTTCAATAAAATCACCACGATTAACTTTGCATAGAATTGGCATAAATTATTTTACGGCAAATGAAGCAAATTGAAATGTAAATCCATTTTTTTTCAGCTTTGGTATTTCTGATTTTAATACTTCAAGGGTTAATCTTTTTGCATGACCAATTCCTATGGCCTTCCCTTTGCTTTCTGCCTTATCAACCAATTTATATAATTGTTCACGAATCTTGTTTACATCATTATCATTATCAAGAAATACATGCCTTCTTGCTGTGGGGACACCTCTGGAACGCATAACACTTTCCGCAACCGTTTGGGATGTAGTACGACTATCAACAAAATATTTTCCATGGCGTTTTAATACATTACTAACAATATTCATTATTCTTTTATCAGCAGTCGCTTTTGAACCTTGATGATTATTCAAACCATCTGCTTCAGGAAATTCTGAAATTACTTTTTCTACTCTTTCTTCTATTTCATCACTTGTCATGTTTTCTGTAAGTATATACTCTAATTCACCATGAGTATCAATAGTAGATTCCATCGGCATATGAATTATAACCTCATAACCCATCTTATGTGCTTTTCTAGCAAATAGTTTACTATTTTCATGACCAGGAATTACAGCAAAAGTGAGATCCTCATTTAACGTTAAAAACCCTTCAGAAACTTCATCATTTCTATATCCAAAATCATCAATAATAATGATAATATTACCAATGGTGTTTTCTTTAATTACTACAGAGGGTTGAGGGGGTAGAGCTATAGGGATTTCAGGCTCTTTAGACCGTGACTTTAAAACTAGAAGAATACAAACCGACAAAAACAATGTAAAAAATACAAATAGAGTTTTTAAACGGTTGAAAGCCATTATGGTAATCTCAATGATATATCTAGCATCTGAGGTAAGCCTAAATGCTGGGATCCAATTTGAATACCGTAATGTATATTTACCAGACCCAGTCTAAGGCCAAATCCTCCAGAAACGACTGTTACTTGATTAGAAGATTGAGTTCCAAAACGTAGGTCAAACTTATCAAAATTGGTTTCACTGGCAACACGAATAATAGATCCATCAACTAAAGAAGATTTTTCAACTGATAAACATATTTTTTGTCCCAATTTTGATGATGGAAGTTTATAAGATACAGCTGATAAGAATCGGAGAGGCAAATTAGGATTATAAGTATCTGTATTATTGATTAATCCTGAATTTAATATAGAAAAGCCCACATCTATATTTTTCCCAAATGAACGTTTAACGCCTCCATCAAAAGTTACACCAGATACATTTTCAGTATATAATTGAATCAATATATATCGAACGGTCGCACCGAGAGTTATTCCACCGTAAGATTGCGAATAAGTACTAGACACAGAAAAGGCGCTAGAGCCAAATGTCGCTAATGGATCATCTGTTGGTATCGCGCTTCGAAGCTCAAGGTCATTAATCCCCATATATCTAAGGTTAACTCCAATATTTCCATTCGCCACTTTTGATCCTAAGAAAAAAGATGAGTTTGAAACATTGTTTAACCAAGACCCATAAGAAATATTCATTTTCATTCCTTGTGAAGGGGCTTTAAGTAATGCTGGGTTATTTAGATTTAAGCTGCCAAAAAGAGGGCTAGGGCCAAAAGCTAATTCTATTGCGCTAGATGGAATTGATAAAAATTGTGTACCTAGGCTGTAACCAAAACTAACATAGGCTAAGAAATATAAAATATATCTAGAAATCGAAAGCATAAGTAAATACATGAATTAAACCTTGTGAAACAGAATGAGGTTCAACAACAACAGCATAATCAAAATAAGCATCATTTTTTTTGAGAAAAGTAAAGTTCAATCCTGCTCCTAAAGAAAATCTTGAATTACCAAACCCTGCGCGAATAAAGTATTTTTCAGAAAAACGGTATTCGCCACCTAATCTTAATTTAGTCCCTAACACTTCTTCCTGTTTGGCAACAATACCAATATCACCAACAATATAAATTTGTTGAAAATTAAATGTGGAACCAAAATGATACATTGTTGGAAATGATTCTTTATAGATTCGACCTTCACCTTCAAGTACTTGTCCAGTATTCCATTGATAGTTTGTATTTAAGTCTTTGATGACAAAAGCAAAATTTAATTTTTCTTCAGATAGTAGCATAAATCCAATATCAAATCCTGTACCCTTTCCTGCTAACTGACTTTCATTCATAGGCAGTTGATGATTTAGTATTTTTACATTAATTCCAAGAGAAAGCCACGGGGTAATTCGTTGTGCAAAACTTATAAATATTGCATCTTCACTTGTTGAAAGTTTTTGTGTTTTATATCCAGAAGTTGAACGTCCTTGAATATCATCAACGCCACTACTTACCCACGCAACACCTAGTCCTGCAGTAGGAGGCAAATTAGAAGAAATACTAGACATCATTAACCTACGGTCAAGGTTCAATGCGTGATAAGAAAAACCAACCTGTCTTTTATCAATAAATGCAAGACTTGCTGGGTTATGATATGCAGCAAATCCTTGATCAATTTCTGCTGTAAACCCACTGCCCATTGCCAATGATCTAGCAGAAGTGCCCATTCGTAAAAAGGCTCCGGAATAACTTGCATAATCTGAAGCATAGATTAATGAGAATAGCATGAAAACTGATATGATATAACTTCTCATTTACTTAACCACAATCAGTTTTAGCCAATGAGGAGAGGGTTTACTACTTTGGCTGTCAGGGTAGGTTAATTTTACAAAATAAACTCCATTATGAACGTAAACCCCCTGTTGATCACGTCCATCCCATTTTAATGCTCCCGATGAAGCAACACGTTTATCAAATGATCCTGCAAATACTTTTTCCATAGCAAAATTATATATGTCAATATCAATAACAAATGTGCCTGACCATTCATTCGTATGAAAACGAACATATCCATTATCATTGAGCACATTATGAGTATATGGGGAAAAAGGGTTTGGATAAGCATAATCTTCTTCAACATCATATTCTGCTCGAAATATTTTCCAGTTTAAACCATTAAGATCATAAGAATGAGCCGCACCATCACCAGTCCCTATCCAGATTGAACGATCGCCGTAATATGATCGACTATCAAATGCCACACTATAGACTTGATCTGCCAACACTTCATCTAAATCATATATAGCGGTATTTGGAATAGGTATTGCTTGATTTGCTGGTTTATATAATGCCCAATTAATTCCATCTTCTGTTTTCCACACACCATTTGCTGATGCAGCAAACACCAAAGAATCAAAAGCGGCAATATTATAAATTCTCTCACCTAACAGGGCAGTATTCCATGATAAACCATCATCAATTGTATAACTTAAACCACGCTGTTCAGTTGGATCATCTGCATTTACTGTAGCTGCCCATATAACTCGCTTACCATTTAACCGCTGAATTTCTAGCCCAACTACAAAGTTTCCAGATAGATTATCCATAGGATATGCATAATGTCTCCAATCAATACAATTACCCGAGCCAAGAATTCCACGGTTTATTCCATTTGCAGTACCCACCCAGATTGTATCACTGTAGCTTAAAACTGAGAATGCTTTATGATTATGATTCCCTCCATCAAGCGGATCCCTAGGATTTAAATAAAAATCTTTTAAAATGTATCGCGCACCTACACGCACATAGGAAGTGTCTTCACACGTTGTTAATTCGTACTGACTATCCATTGGTAGAGGAACTCTTTCCCATACTTGATCACTGAATTTGAATCTACGTAATCCTCCGGCCCAACTAGCAGTCCAAGCATATTCTTGGGAAAGGTCCATATCATATGTGACATTTGCTTGGGGTACTGTAACTGGAAGAACCGCAATAAAACCAATATCTCCAAATGGTATCGTATCTGATAAAGCATCATCTATTGGTTGATCATAATAAATCCAATTTATTGTAGTATCTGTTGCATCTGTAGTAAATACAATTCCTTTACCAATTGGGATATCATTTTCACTGCCTGCAACTGCAGCAAACATAAATTTATCATAAGAGCTTCCTTTATCACCGGTTGTCATCGCCGATATTCCTCCAATAGGGAGTCGTGTAGTATAGGCACCATTTGTTAATTCAAGAGTATCTTGGAGTGTCTCTACAGTAATGGAATCACGAATAATACTTATTCCTAATCCAGTTCCCAGCCAAACCGATTTATCTCCTTGGAGTACAACTTCCGTTACTACATTGCTTCGCATTGCATTAGTATTTAATAAGGTGTCAATAGAATCAGCATTCATTATACGAAAAGTAAAATCTGAAGGAAATAACCGTTGAGCCTGCAAACAATCTATACTACATAATAATACTATATATATGATAAGTCGTTTCATTCTACAATCACTCTATGAATTACAGTGTCTGAATACGTATTTGACATATCCATAGCATCAAATATCCAGTTAAATGTTCCTGTTTTTGTTTGTAGAGACGGGTCTGTATTTCCTGCGCCAAAGACAGGAACGCGAAAACTAAAAATTCCATCATTTGCATTTAAGTCCCCACTTGTGAAGTTTGGTTCGTAAATAACAACTTCACCACCATCATCGTAAAGGTTAATTAAATTACCTTTATTAAGAAAAGAATCTCCCTCAACATGATATGATACAAATCCTACTCGCCGAATATCGTTTAATCCATTTGCATCATGAGCTCTGGCTGTAACGAGTTCAAATATTACACTATTATCAGAGGGTCTAATTATAGTATCGGATGCAGATACGCTTACTAATTGTGGTATGATATTGCCTAAAAAGAATGAATCTCTAATCATAAATGAAGAACCATTCCCATATGTAGCTTGAAACTTCATATGAACTTTTCCGGTATCATTTAATGAAATTGGATTGGATAAGAATAGAGAGTCATTTAAAACTTTTAAAGAATATAGTTCATCACCTTTTATTATATCTCCACTTTCCCCTTCATCATTCATCAATAAATTATCAGGAGAAACTGTAGTATCTGTACCATACCAAAGTAAGACAGTACTCTCTAAAGGAGATCTATTTACACTTGACTCAACTTCAATTGCAAAGTATAACACTCTGTCATCTTGTAAATATGTAAATTGCAAATCCCCTAAAGGATTTTCAATTACACTGCTGCTAGATGAGCCTTCACACCCATGATAAATAATGAATGAGAAAAAAATAATGAAAATATTTTTTATTATTTTAAAGTAAAAATTCATTTATGACTTCCATAAATATAATGAACTAAAAGCCTGCCTACTTGTCCTAAACTTTCTGCAGAGCAATTTTCTGGAATATCCTGAGAGGTATGCCAGTAGTTGCTATATCGATTTGGATAATTAAAATCAATTATATCTATTGCCGGTATTCTTGCTTCTTGCCAAAGAGGAACATGATCATCATATACTGTATGCTCAATTCTTGATTCAAAAGCTTCTAGATTTAATTCTTTTGCTAAAGACCAAAGTTTTTTTACTAAGGTTCTATTTTGTAGATACGAATAACGTTCAATAGGAAGGTGCAAATCTTTGTCTCCTATCATATCCAATATAATTGCTTCATCCGGAGCATTTATTGGTAGATTTTTTGCAAAATACTGTGACCCTTTTGCATAACTGTTAGGGATGCCTGGTCTCCCCATATCTTCTCCATCAAATAATACAAGTGAAACTCTAATTGGAGGGGGGTTATTATGGAATATTCTTGCTAACTCTAATATTACAGAAACACCGCTGGCTCCATCATTAGCCCCTATAATTGGTTGATCGTGGTATTGTGAGTTTAAATCTTTATCTGCCCAAGGTCTTGTATCCCAGTGAGCGCCAATCATCAAATGATCACTACTGTTTGAATTAAATTGAGCAATAATATTACTTAAACTATACTCATTATTATCTATACCATCCAAGATGAAGGGCTGTATAAACACCGTATCCATATAAGAATCAAGGGTATTTACTAAAAATTTCTTGCAATTATCATAACCTGTTGACCCGGGATTTCTAGGTCCAAAATCACATTGATCTAATAGAAATTGGAACGCACTCTCTTGATCAAATTTTGGAACTGAATCATTACATGTAATAATAAAGAAAGTTAAAAAACAGCAAAAAAGATTATTAATATATGACTTCATAACATTATCCTGTAATAGCAATATTTACATCAAATCCAAAATCACGATCAATTTTCTTTCCTGTTGTCATAGATTCATTTTCATGATAACCATAAATCATGCTTCCGCTGACTTTAGCAGAAAAAGTATACGTAATCCTTATACCCGCTTTCCAACCTGAATTGAATGCAGTTTGTCCAAATTCCAAACCACCGTTTTTACTCCCTAAAGTTTCACTCTCGTTCATATCAAAGTTAAACTGAAAATTAACAGTATTCTGAATTTTATAATCTTCCATAAAAGGAAGCGGTATGGTAATACCGCCTCTATGACTATAATTAGCGCTAGAAGTATAACTTTTATCACGATGAACTGTTATACCTGTAGGCACGCGATCTAGAGACTTAGAGAGATTATGTCTAAAATTCATAGAAATTCCTTTTTGTAAGCTTGCTGTTAAGCCTATTAATGGGGAAAAGTTAGTATTTATACGGGAAGATCTTTCATCCTCTTCATAATCTAATATAAAACTTTCCAAATCAATTAATGGCATATTGGGGCCCTCAAAATTTTCGAATTGCCAAGCTCTTACTTCTTTACCGCTAAAACCATGCTCTAGAGAAAGAGACCTTAAGAATTTTTTAATGATAGGTAATTTTTCTAACCCCGACCAACGTATACTCCACCCAGGAAGAGGAAGGCCATTTTCCAATTTTTCACCATACGCAAAATAATCTCGTGACATATTACGCTGTTCTGTCCCTGAACCACTCCTAGATGTAGAAACATTTTGTGAATAATTAAAACTTGTACTAATACTCCGAGTTAGGTTAAATCCTGATCGTAGGGAAAAATCTCTTTTATGATTCCATGCTCCAATATCGGAACCTATCTTTTCAGAATATTCTAAACCATGATCAGGCTCCCATCCAAAACGATATCCTAAAGGAACATCACCAATCACACCTCTGCCAGTTCTAGTTAAGTTTTCTGAATAACTAAAATTTATCGGATTAATTTTCTTAAGGAAACCGTGAGCAAATGTTAAAATGGGAATATCTTTTTGGACTTTCTCCTCTACTTTTTCTTCATCTTGCTTTGGCCTTCTTCTTCTAGAACGTCCTTTTGGAACAGAAGATACTTTTGAAGGAGGTTTATAAATAACCTCAAACATATTTGCTAAGCTCAATGCAATACTTGAAGAAAAACGTAATTGAGTTCCTATATTTGCTCCACCTATTGTGCTCTCACGATCTTGATTCCATGAATATGCAGAAGAATAATTCATATTTGGTTTCAACCATGAAAAAATTGTTGGATTAAAAGATGTAGATAAATTTTCAGTTATATTTTCTACTACACCTGGATCAAGATCTTTAATTGCTAATAATGCATATCCTCTATAATCTTGCATATCACTTTTCACAGCTCTTGTATATTTTGTTTTAATTCCATTAGTTAACATATAATCCATTGAAAAATTTCTATTTAAACCAAAATTGTAAGTATCTGGAGATTTACCACCTACACGTTTAATTCTTTGACTCAAACTTTCATTAAAGTTTAATGACGTATTAAAATTTGAAGGTGTATAATAAAATTGTATTTCACTTAATTTTTCACCTATTAGAGGAACGGGCTTAAACCATTTAAAAGGATTTACATAATTATCACGTCCGAATGGGAGAGAATAACTAACTTTTCCAGAGTACTTTTCGTTTAATACTTCCTTGTTTAATTCATTTGATGAAAATGATTTACTGGCGCTGAAACTTGGCTTTATTTTATCTAATGTGTACTGAATAATTTTATTATCGGACTTACTAGATTTTGATAAAGAAGTACTAAAATTTAGTCCAGTTGATTTTGTAAGTATTGAATCTGGCGCATTTCCTTGATTAACTAAAATATCCGATCCAGGAAAGTATTTAGGCCTATTGGATGCATTTGTCATTGATAGATTCAATGGAATACTAATACCCCAAGATTTTGGTAATAACTTATGGAGTTGAAAATTTGTATTAAAAGAAAAGTTTTCTCCAGTTTGATTAGTTCCTAACCTTTGTTGAAGTACATGAAAATCTGCATCTTTTCTACTATAAGTAAATGATGTATTTGCAATGTCAGCCACACTTAATCTTGAAGTCATCCTCATGGCAACTCCTCTATCTTTTTTAACTCCACTTAATCGTAATTCATCTATCCATACCTCTCCATTAATCCATTCATCAGAAATATTTTTAATACCTACCATAAAAAATTTAATTCTTGATAATGCTGGTTTCCCTTTTATTCTAATTTGCTTTCCTGTTGGTAATCCTTCATCATTATAAAAAGTATAATATTTTATTCCTGATGAATCGGATATTGTATCAAAATCATTCATTTTTTGTACGTTTGTTGAATCTTTAAGTTTTAGCTGTGTAAGCCAATTTAGATCAAGATTTATTGTATTTCTATTTTCTGATTCGTCCCATCCTTGATATACTGGTTGAATCAATTCATAATAATCTTCACCAAGACCAAACCTCATAAAAAACTTTACTTTGGTTTCCGTTGTTTCAATCCACGGACTGTTTCCATATACATACATTTTCATTTTATCATATGTTAGATAACTTTTTGCTCTATCGCCTGATAGATTGATTAATGTTTTTAAAGCAGCACCTTTTTGTTTTGGTGCAAGATTATCAAATTTTAAAACTAGAGATTGCTCTTTTGAACGAATTTCATTTATACGATCATATTCTCCTTTTACTCCTTTTGGTGGTTGATAGTTAGCATTGTCTTCTGTATTTATAACTGATATTGCAAATACGCTATCCGAGTTTGATTTACTATATATCTCCGATGAGTCAGGGGCAATTCCAAGTTCTTGCCATTCATTACCAACTAGTTCAATTTTTGCAACTTGAATCCAGGTTTGTGTAGTGTCTGACAATCGTATTCTGCAAAACTTAATTTCATTCCATTCTTGATTTCCTGTACTATCTGCCATTTCAAAATGACTTAAAGGTATTCTAAATAGTTTCCATCCTGTAGGTTGACCATTTTTTACTGTTTCACCAGAGAAATATGTAGTATCATCCAATGTAAATGTCTTTGTAAAGTAATCATTAGTTTTATCTAAAAACCCTGTTCTATCAAGATCTTCTGT
>Ga0208261_1000204_pt1 | contig 25329 bp, 21 predicted proteins | sample Knorr_S7_td_DCM__FD_185595 | JGI IMG/M metagenome (GOLD analysis project Ga0208261, IMG submission 185595) | Marine microbial communities from Southern Atlantic Ocean transect - Knorr_S7_td_DCM_ad_131m_LV_B (SPAdes) (version 3) | ecosystem: Environmental > Aquatic > Marine > Oceanic | place...
GCTAGTCATCAGGGTTAGTTGCTTGAGCCTTAAAGTGATTTAAGGCCTAGAGAAATGATAGGTTTAAATGACAGAACCCGGCTTATAGTTTATCTGGCAACCTTAATTTAAAATTTTATTAAATTTTTCATATTTTGTTCCTATTTTTTAATCTGTAGAGACCAATTTATTCAGAGCAATAAGAGCATAAATTAAAATATTAGGTATTGACGGCAATTAATAAAACCCATAATATCCCATAAAAACCCAAATTGGGTTATATTATGGATTATGTTTTTATCGATATACGAAAACAAATTGGACAAAAAGGGAAGGGTATCCGTGCCAGCTTCTTTTAGATCTTATCTATCAAATTTAGGTTATAATGGGGTAATTTGTTATCCTTCTTTTAATAATCAATCTATTGAATCTTGGCCACAAGATAGAATTGAAAAAATTTCAAATGCAATAGACTCACTAAATCCTTTTGAGGAAAAAAAAGACTATTTTGCAACTTCAATATTGTCAGAAAGTATAAGTTTACAATTTGATAGCGAAGGAAGAATTTTACTTACATCAAAATTATTAAAACATGCAAAAATTAAAAATAATATATTGTTTGTTGGTCAAGGAAGAACTTTTCAAATATGGGAACCATCAAACTTTGAAAAATTTAGGGTAAACGCAAGGAAAAAATCAAATATTCATAGAGCAAGCCTTAAATGGGAAAAACAATTTAATAACTAAAAGGGGGATAAATGACAATTAATTTCAAAGCACCAGATATAAAAGAGTTGAAACCTAGAATATTAGTTTTGGGAGTTGGTGGAGCTGGAGGAAATGCAATCAATGGAATGATAGATGCAGGATTACAAGGAGTTGAATTTATTGCTGTTAACACAGATGCTCAGGATTTAAGAGTAAGCAAAGCACAAGCGAAAATTCAAATGGGTATGAATTTAACAAAGGGCTTAGGTGCAGGCGCCAAATTAGATATTGGTCAAGCTGCAGCTGATGAGTCTCTAAATGATATAGTCAATGTTTTACAGGGTTCTAATATGGTATTTATAACTGCAGGAATGGGTGGAGGAACTGGAACAGGAGCCGCACATGTTATAGCTAGAGCTGCTAAAGAATTAAACATATTAACTGTTGGGGTTGTTACATTACCATTTTTATATGAAGGTCCATCTAGAATGAGAAAAGCCCAACAAGGTTTAGAAGAACTAAGAAAACATGTTGATACAATAATTGTAGTCCCAAATCAAAATTTATTTAAGATTGCAAGTGAGCAAACAACATTTGAAGAATCTTTTGAGTTGTCAAACGATGTATTGTTACATGGAGTTCAAAGCATAACTGATTTAATGGTAAGACCTGGTTTAATCAATTTAGATTTTGCAGATGTAGAAACAGTTATGAGTTCAATGGGTAAAGCAATGATGGGAACTGGTCAAGCAGAAGGAGAAGGAAGAGCAACTAAAGCTGCTGAGATGGCAATTAACAATCCTCTAATTGATGACTATACTTTAAAAGGAGCAAAAGGATTACTAGTAAATATTACAGGAGGAAAAGATCTTAAACTTTTTGAGGTTGATGAAGCGGTTAATAAGGTAAGATCAGAAGTGGATCCAGAAGCTGAACTAATTATTGGAGCTATTACAGATGAAAATTTAGATGGAATGATGAGAGTATCAATTGTTGCAACAGCTCTTGATGGTCAGCAGCCAGAACCTAAATCTGTTATTAATATGGTTCATAGAATACAAAATAGAAATTCAGGCTATTCAGAATTCAACAATACAGGTTCTTCTCAGTCATTTAGTTTTTCGAATAATAATAATTCTATAATAACGCATGGTGCAAATGCTCTTAAATTAGAAGACGAAGTTAAGAATGAAAATCTAGAAACATCAAATAGTAATGAATTAAATGTTTCTAATTTATCTTCATCTTCTCATGACCAAAATGAAAGTGAGATAATTGATGAATTAGTTAATCATACTGAAGAAAGACAAGAGGATGAGAATAAATTACATCCATCAAACGGTCTCGAAAATTTTGAAATCCAAGAAACAAATACGCCAGACTTATTTAATTCAGATAATGTAGATAGTAGTGAAGATTTACCATCTGCTTCTGACACAATTGAAAATACTACGGTAGAAGAAGATGATTTGGAAATTCCGGCATTTTTGAGAAGACAAAAAAATTAATGTTCTTCACAAAAATAAATGAGTGCCACCATAAAACTGGAAAAAAAACATTTTCCAGTTTTGCTAAAAGAATTAATTAGCATTATTTCCCCTCTTTATGGTGGCACTTTTTTAGACTGTACATTTGGTCAAGGCGGTTATTCTAAGAAAATTCTAGAAAATAAATCTAATAAAGTAATTGCGATTGATAGAGATAAAGATGTCAATTTCTATGCAAATGAATTAGAAAAAAAGTATAAAAAAAGATTTAGTTTCCAAAATATTAAATTTTCTAAAATAAATTCAATTAAAGTTAAAAAAAATGATCTTAAAGCAATAATATTTGATTTAGGTTATTCCACGAATCAAATTAGAGACTTGAGCAAAGGAATATCATTTGAAAGTAAAGGAAAACTTAATATGAAAATGGGTATAAATGATTTTTCAAGTCATGAAGTAATTCACAATATGTCTGAACATAATTTATATAAAATTTTAAAATATTATGGGGAGGAAAAATATTCAAAAAGTATTGTGAGAAGAATAGTTGAAACTAGAAAAAAAAAAACTCTTAATACAGAAGATCTTACTAAAATTATTAATAATATAAAAAAATTTAAAAAATCAAAAATAAACCACTCAACTCAGGTTTTTCAGGCTTTAAGAATATTTGTAAATAAAGAAATAAGTGAATTGATATCTGGACTAATTAGTGCATTTAATCTACTACCAAAAGGAGGTGTTATTGCAGTAATAACTTTCCATTCGATTGAAGATAAAATTGTAAAATTTTTTTTTAAAAATTACTCAGAAGATAAAAACGAATCTAGATATATACCTTTTGAGAAAAAAAATTTTAAATGTTTAAAATTATTAAAAAAAAAACCTATAACTGCTAATTTTGAAGAATTAAAATTTAATCCCCCGTCAAGATCTGCTAAGCTAAGATTTGCAGTCAAAATTAATAATGAATGTGATTTTGATGAATTCAAAAAAAAATTTAAACAATTTATTGATATAGAAAATTTAAAATTTGAAAAATGAAAAAATTATTTTTTTTTATTCCAGTACTTTTTTTAATTATTGCAACAACAATAACAAAAAATTCTACAAAACAACTAGATACAAAGATATTTGAAATAAAAGAAAATAAAAGAGTCCTACAAGATAAATATGAATTATTAATGCTTGAATATAATTATCTTACTTCACCAAAAAAACTAATGGAGTATCAAAAAAGATATTTTGATAATGAACTTATAGAAGTTGATATAGAAAGCTTAAACTGGATTAAGATTAAAAATAATAAATATGAAATAACAAAAATTGTAAATTTTAATGAATAATATAGGAGAAAAAAAATATCTATTAGATAATTATAATTCTGAGTTTTCTTATAATGAAGATAAATCTAATCTGAAAATTTCATTTGAAAGAATTGCTTTTATTTTCTTTGTTTTTTTTATAATCGCAATTGTTTTTTCTTCAAAGGTAATTCTACTAAGTTTAAATGAAAAAGTTACTATTAGTAAAATTTCAAAAAAAGATAATTTTAGATCAAGCATAATTGATAAAAATGGAAATATATTAGCTAAAACAGTACCAGTAATAAATATTGGAATTAATCCAAACTTAGTTATTGATAAAGAAAAACTGTTAATTACTTTAAAACTATTTTTCCCTAAAAAAAATTTCAAAAAACAAATGTATGGAAATAAATTTTTTTATATTCAAAAAAAAATTTCACAGGAAAAATTGGAAAAACTGTTATTACTTGGAGATAAATCATTTATACAAGAAGAAAATATTGCAAGAATTTATCCAAATGGAAAATTATTTAGTCATGTTCTGGGTCAAATCGATGATAACAATAATGGAATATCGGGTTTGGAAAAAACTTTTGACTATGAATTAAGAACTTCCAGAAATCCTTTAAAACTTACGCTTGACACTGATATTCAATATTTAATTAGAGAAGAATTATTAAAATCAAAAGATATATTTCAAAACATTGGCAGTGCAGCAATATTAATGGATATTCACACTGGCGATATATTATCCATGGTATCTTTGCCTGATTTTGATTTAAATAAAAGAGAAAAAATAAGTGATATAAAATTTATAAATAGAGCAACAAAAGGTGTTTATGAATTTGGATCAGTTTTTAAAACCTTTACTATTGCTGCTGGTATTAATTATGATGTAGTTAAACCTAAAACTGAATTTACCAATTTAAAAAAAAATATTTCATGCGCAGGTAATCGAATTTCAGAGTATGATGAAAAAATTCCCTCAAATTTAACTGCTGAAGAAATTTTAATTATGTCAGGAAATATTGGTTCTGCTAGAATTGCTGAGAAAATAGGAATCGAAAATTTTGACAAGTTTCTTCAGACTATTGGAATCTTAACAAATATTAGTTTTGATATTGAAGAAGTTGGAGAAACTCAAATGGGAAGATGGGGAAAATGCAAATTATTAACTGTTGGTTTTGGCCATGGAATTGCTACAACTTTATTACAGTTGACCAAAGGTTATTCAATAATTTCTAATGGTGGATTTGATATATTTCCTACATTAATTAAAAAAAATAATTATAAAAAAAGTAAGAGAATTTTAAACGAAGAAGTTTCAAAAAGTTTAAATCCAATTTTAAGAAAAATTGTTACTTCTGAAGATGGAACTGCGGGATTTGCAAATGTAAAAGGATATCAGATTGGTGGAAAAACTGGAACGGCAGATATAGCTACCAGCGGAGGTTATTCAAAAAAAAAAATAAATACTTTTGCATCAATTTTCCCAACTTCTAAACCCAAATTTGCATTAGTAGTTATGCTTGATGAGCCAAAAGCAAATAAAGATTTTGTGTATCATTACCGAGACGGAAGGTTACCCTACAAAGGAAACTGGAGAAACACAGCTGGCTGGACAACAGTTTGGATTACAGGACAAATATTGGAGAAAATTGGGCCCATTTTAGCCACAAAATATTAAGACCTTAAATAATGTTGCTTAAAGATTACTATCCAAAATTACCAAAAAGATTTCAAAAAATAAAATTTAATGGAATTGCATTTAATTCAAACCAAGTAAAAAAAAATTTTATTTTTTTTGCAATAAAAGGAAATAATATTGATGGAAATAATTATATTAATCATGCAATTAAAAAAGGATCAAAAATAATTGTATCTAGTTCATCTACTCAAGGATTTAGTAAAAATATTTTATATTTAAAACATAATAATCCACGAAAATTGTTGGCAGAATTATCAGTAAAAATAAACAACAATCGTCCAAATAATATGATTGCTGTTACAGGAACAAATGGAAAATCATCTATTGCAAATTTTTATTATCAGCTATTAAAATTAAATAAAAAAAAAGTTTCTTCAATAGGAACACTTGGAATAAATGGTATTAATTTAAAAAAAAATAATTTAAATACTACATTTGATCCCATAGAATTAAACAGATATCTTAAAATTTTAAAAACAAAAAAAATTAACAATGTAATTTTAGAAGCCTCAAGTCATGGCTTAAAACAACATAGACTCGATGGATTAAAATTTAATATTGCAATATTTACAAATTTGAGCAGAGATCATCTTGATTATCATAAAACATACAAAGATTATCTAAACTCAAAATTAATTCTTTTTAAAAAATTAATGAAAAAAAAATCATTTATTATATTTGATAATGACTTAAAAATTTCTCCAATACTCAATAAAATAGCAAAATATAATAATCTTAAAAATCTGAGCTTAGGATCAAAAAATTCTAAATTAAAGTTGATTGATCAAAGATTTATTAATTTAAATCAAAAAGTTAAGTTCTCGTATAATGGTAAAATTTTTAATTTTACAACTGATTTAATTGGGGAAATTCAAATAAAAAATCTTCTAATGTCAATTTTAGCAGCTCACAAAAGCAATATATCTTTAAAAAAAATTACAAATTGTATCAAAAAAATAAAACCAGTACCTGGTAGATTGGAAAAAATAGGTAAATTAAAAAATAACTCAATAGTAATTTTAGATTATGCACATACACCAGATGCCTTAAAAATATGCTTAGAAAACCTTAAAAATCAATTCAGATTGAGAAAAATAAATTTGGTTTTCGGATGTGGTGGAGAAAGAGATAGACCAAAAAGAAAAATTATGGGTGCAATTGCAAACCAATATTGTAATAAAATTTATTTGACTGATGACAATCCAAGAAAAGAAAATCCAAAAAAAATCAGAAATGAAATTAAAAAGAAAATAAATAAGAATAAACTCATTGAAATTCCATCAAGAAAACTTGCAATTGAAAAAGCTATATTAAATATTCAATCTGATGAAATTGTAGTTGTAGCTGGTAAAGGTCACGAAAGGTATCAGGAATATAATATAAAAAAAAATTTTTCAGATAAAGATTGTATAATAAAATCTATTAAAAAAAAAAATTTAAATCTAAAAAAAGACTGGAAAGTAAATATTTTAGAGGAATGTTTAGAAAAAAAATTAAATTATAAAATCAAAATTAATAAAACAAGCATTAACTCCAAAAAAATTAAAAAAAATGATATATTTTTTGCAATTAGAGGAAAAAAATTAAATGGTAGCAAGTTTGCAAAAGAAGCTATAAAGAACGGCGCATCATTAGCAATTGTTGATAATCTACATGGAGAAAAAAATATAAAAAAAATTAAAGTAGCAAATGTATTAAAATTTTTTTCAAAAAGTTCAAACAAAATAAGAATTTCCTCAGATATAATGGCTATCGCAATAACAGGCTCAGCTGGAAAAACGTCTTTAAAAGAATTACTAGGGCAATCTTTAATTAAAATTGATAAAGTTACTTATTCCCAAAAGTCATTTAATAATAAATATGGAGTACCTCTCTCTTTATTTAATATTAATAAAAATCATAAGTTTGGCATTTTTGAAATTGGCATGGATAAAAAGGGAGAAATAGATTATCTCTCAAAAATAATCAAACCTAATATTGGCGTTATAACTAATATTTCATATGCTCACAGTAGAAATTTTAAGAATTTGTTTGGTATAGCAAAAGCAAAAGCAGAAATTATCAATAATATAGTTGAAAATGGATCAATAATATTAAATGCAGACGATAAGTTTTATAATTTTTTAAAACAAAAATCTTTAAATAAAAATTTAAGAATAACAACTTTTAGTAAAAAAAATAAGTCTGATATTAGACTTATCAAAATAAATAGTTTTAAAAATTATTCAAGTTTAAAAATAAATATATTTGGAAAATTTAAAACATTTATAATAAATAAAAATTTAGAAATCTATTCTGAAAATGTATTAGCAAGCCTGGCTGTTATTTCGAATTTTTTGGATTTAAATACTTTGAATAAAAAATTTTTTATCAACTATAATTTGCCGGAGGGTAGAGGGGATTATAATTATATTAAATTTAAAAAAAAAGGAATTCATTTTATAGATGAGAGTTATAATTCTAATCCTTTATCATTAAAACTTGCATTAAATAGATTTAATAAAATCACTAACTCATCTAGAAGAAAAATAATTCTTTTAGGAGATATGCTGGAATTAGGAATTTTTTCAAAAAAATTACATCTTCAAATTGCTAAAATTGTTAATAATACCAACATTAATAAAGTATATGTTTATGGTAAAAATATTATAAATACTTTTAACAAAATTAGACCACAAAAAAGAGGAAAAATATTAAAATCTAAGAAAGATATCTTAAATTTTTTAAATAATGATATTAGAGATGGTGAATATTTAATGATAAAAGGATCAAACTCAACCGGTCTAAACTTAATTGCAAAAATGATTAAATCAGGAAATATAAATGCTATTTAGTTTATTCTCAAATTTAGTTGATATTTTCAGTTTTTTTAATGTTTTTAAGTATTTAACTGTACGAACTGGACTATCAATGTTTACTTCAATGATTGTAGTTTTTTTAGTGGGAACACCTTTAATAAATTATTTTTCATCTAAGCAAATACATAATCCAATTAGAGATGATGGACCATCAGAACATATAGTGAAAAAGATTGGTACTCCAACTATGGGTGGATTAATGATATTGATGGGTGTTTTCTCAGGAGTATTATTATGGGGAGATCTTTCAAATCCATATAATTGGTTTTTAATTTATATAGCTGGTTCATTTGGTTTATTAGGTGCTTATGATGATTATCAAAAAGTTAAGAAAAATAATTCATCTGGAGTATCTTCAAGATTTAAAATCATAATTCAGATTATTTTAGTATTGATTGGAATATTAATCTTATACTTTTCAAATGTATCTAATGAAATACAAAATTTATATGTTCCATTTTTTAAAAACGTTGTAATAAATTTAGGATGGTTTTTTATCCCTTTTTACTTGTTTGTTTTAGTTGGTTCTTCTAATGCTGTAAATCTGACTGATGGTTTGGATGGTTTGGCGACAGTTCCAGTAATTCTTGTGGCAGGATGTTTTGCTTTCATTAGTTATGTTGCTGGAAATGTAGTTTTTTCTGATTACTTACAAATACCTTATATAAATGGAGTTGGAGAAGCTTCTGTTTTTTGTGGATCAATTATTGGAGCGTGTCTTGGATTTCTTTGGTTCAATGCCCCTCCAGCAAAAATATTTATGGGAGACACAGGCTCCCTTTCTCTTGGTGGATCATTGGGAGCTGTAGGAATTATTACCAAGCATGAAATTGTTTTAGCAATAACTGGAGGTTTATTTGTTTTAGAAGCAGTTTCGGTAATAGTTCAGGTTATATCCTTCAAGTTTACTGGAAAAAGAATTTTTAAAATGGCACCAATACACCATCATTTTGAAAAGAAGGGTTGGCCAGAATCTACAGTAGTGGTTAGATTTTGGATTATTTCAATTATTTTAGCAATGATAGGTTTAGCGACTTTAAAATTAAGATAATGAATGTCAAACAAAACTATATTGTATAAAAAAAAATATTTAATTTATGGTTTTGGCAAATCTGGTTTTGCTTCTTATAAATTTCTCAAACAAAAAAATAATTGTAAAATTTTTGATGATAATAAGAAAAATGTACCTCTAAAATTTAGGTCAAAAACTATTGATTATAAACAATTAAAAAGTAATTTTTTTGACCATATAGTTATAAGTCCCGGTATTGATATAAATAAATGCAAATTATCAAAATATTTAAAAAAAAATAGATCCAAAGTAATTACTGACCTTGATATTTTTTATTTAAATTATCCTAAAATAAAAAAAATATCTGTAACCGGAACTAATGGCAAGTCAACTACATCAAAATTATTATACGAAGTTTTAAAAGATCATAAGAAAGATGTAAGATTAACTGGCAATATAGGCAATCCAGTTTTATTAGAAAAAAGAATAAAAAATAATACTTTATTTATAATTGAGACATCATCCTATCAGCTTGAATATAGTAAATTTTATAAGTCTGAATATTCTATAATATTAAATCTTTTTCCAGATCATTTAGAAAGACACGGTAGTTTTGTAAATTATATAAAAGCAAAATTTAAATTACTAAAAAAACAATCTAAAAATAATTATGGATTTATTGAAAGTAATAATAAAACATTAAACTATTTAGTAAAAAAAAATAAAGTAAAATCTAAAGTTGTAAAAGTAAATTATAATAAATATCAAAAACATTATAAATTAATTTCTAACTATTATTTTAAAAATAAAAGTAATATAAAGAATCTTTCTTTTATATTTTCACTAGCAAAATATCTAAATCTTAAAACTAAAAAAATAATAAAAGTAACAAATAAATTTAAAGGTTTAGATTTTAGGCAACAGATTGTTTATGACTCAAAAAAATTGACTGTAATAAATGATTCAAAATCGACCAGTCTTTCTTCAACTAAACCTTTACTAGAGTCATATAAAAACATTTATTGGATTTTGGGTGGTTTAGCTAAAAAGGGTGATAAATTGAATTTAGATAAAAAATATTATAAAAAAATAAAAGCATTTATTTTCGGAAAAGATAAGATTTTTTTTTCAAAAATATTTTCGAAAAAAATTAAATATAAAATATCAAAAAATTTGAAAGATTCTTTTAAATTAGTTTTAAAAGATTTAAATCATGATAATGATAAAAAAAAAATAATTTTGTTCAGTCCCTCAGCAGCGTCTTTCGATCAGTTTAAAAATTTTGAAGAAAGAGGAAAGTATTTTAATAAAATTTTTAAGAATTGCTTTAAATCAGAGGTATTTAAATGAAATATTATTTTGATAATTTTTATGATTGGTGGAAAAATATTGATAAATTTATCTTATCTTTAATTTTGAGTCTGTTTTTATTAGGTTTATTTTTTTCACTAGTTTCAACATCATTGATTGCATCTGATAAGCTAAATACTAATTCATACTATTTTTTTATAAAACATTTTATATTTATAATTCTGGGTGCATTCATATTAGTTGTGTTTTCATTTTTTAAGGAAGATTTTTTGTTTAAAATTTCAATTATTCTATTTTTCATTTCTTTTTTATTTTTAATTTTAGTACCTTTTATTGGAATAGAAGTTAAAGGATCAAAAAGATGGTTAGATCTTGGTTTTTTACCAAGATTTCAACCTATAGAATTAATTAAACCTTTTTTTATTATTTTAGTTTCAACTTTATTATGTCTTAATAAAAACAATTTATATTTTAAGTATTTTTTAACCAGTTTTGTATTATTGCCTACATTATTATTGCTAATTTCTCAGCCTGATTTGGGACAAACTCTACTAATTAGTATGGTGTGGTTAGCTCTCATTTTTATTTCAGGAATTAATATTTATTTATTTTTCTTATTTTTTTTCATTGTATCTCTAGTTGCTTATTATTTAATTTTTTTTGTTTCTAAGTTTTCTTATATAAAATTAAGATTGTTATCATTTTTAGACTCTTCAACAGGTGGTAATTATCAAGCCGAAAAAGCAAGTGATGCAATTATCAATGGAGGTTTTTTTGGAAAAGGTATTGGAGAAGGAACCCTTAATTCAAAAGTACCTGAAGCACATACAGATTATATTGTTTCAGTAGTTTCAGAGGAATTTGGAGCAATAATTGTTATAATTATAATATTTTTATATTTGATACTTGCTTACAAAATTATTCAAAAAGTAAATTTTATAAATAATGAAAAAATTAAGTTAATATTAGTAGGTAGTGTTTCCTTAATTTTGTTACAAACTTTTGTTCACATAGGAGTAAACATAAGATTATTACCAACAACTGGTATGACGTTACCATATCTAAGTTATGGAGGATCTTCAATAATTAGTACTGCTATTATTTCTGGAATTATTTTAAATTTAACCAAAAGAAAAATAGTTTAAAAATGAAAAAAATATTAATTGTAACAGGAGGTTCGGGAGGTCACGTATTTCCAGCAATATCTATTTATGATCATTTATATGAAAATTTTGATACTTCAATTGTTACCGACATAAGAGGGTCAAGGTTTATAAATCAAGACAAATATGAATTTAATTTAATTGACGTTCCTAATTTATTTTCTAAATTATATTTATTTCCAGTAAATTTTATTAAATTTTTATATTCGATTATTAAATCATTTTTTTATTTAAAAAAAAATAATATCGATATTCTAATTAGTACTGGAGGTTACATGTCAATACCTTTATGTTTAGCTGCAAAAATCTTTAATAAAAAAATTTTATTACTTGAACCAAATAGTGTTTTAGGTAGAGCTAATAAACTTATTTTAAAAATATCTAGTAGAATTATATGCTATGATGAAAATTTAAGACTATTTCCTAAAAAATACAATAATAAAATTTATCTCATTGATCGAATTTTAAGAAAGGAAATATATTTTAGTCAAAAAAATAAAAGTAAAGAATTTAAAACTTTAAAGAAGATATTAGTTTTAGGGGGCAGTCAAGGGGCAAAATTTTTTGATAAAAATATATGCAACTTATTAATAAATATTTCAAAAAAATTAAATTTAGAAGTTTGTCAACAAGTGTTTGATAAAGATGAAAGAGTTTTATTAGAAAGGAAATATAATGAGGCGGGAATTAAGTTTAAACTATTCGAATTTGATGAAAACATTTCTAAAATTATGCATGACTATGATCTTGCAATTACAAGATCTGGTTCAAATTCTATTTCAGAATTAGCATATTTAAATGTTCCTTTTTTAGCTATTCCTTTTCCATTTGCTAAAGATGACCATCAATTTTTCAATGCCGATTACTATAAAGTTAAAAATTGCTGTTGGTTAATTCGACAAAGTGATTTTGATACATTTGAAACTGAAAATTTAATTATAAGTTTATTTGAGGAAAAAGCAGATTATTTTGTAAAAAAAGAAAATTTAGAAAAAATTTCTAACCAAAACACTTGGAATAATGTAAATAAAAAATTAATAGATTTAATTAATGAAAATTAATTTAGGTAAAGCAGAGCTTATTCATTTTGTTGGTATTGGTGGAATAGGAATGAGCGGACTAGCTTTGATTATGAATGGACTTGGTTTTAAGATCCAAGGAAGTGATATTTCAAATAATAAAAATATAGATCGTTTGAAAGCAAAAAAAATACCAATTTTTCTAAATCATCGTAAAAAAAATATAATAAAAAGTACTATCCTAGTTGTTTCATCAGCAATAAAAAAAAATAATCCCGAGGTTGTATCTGCAAAAAAATTAAATTTACCTATTTATTCAAGGGGAGAAATGTTGGGACATATAGTTTCTTTGATGAGAAATATAGCAGTAACAGGTTCGCATGGAAAAACAACAACCACATCATTAATTTCTAGTATTTTTACTAAAGCAAGATTAGATCCAACAATAATAAATGGTGGTGTTCTTAATTCTTTTGGTAATTCTGCTAGGCTAGGAAAAAGTAATTGGTGTTTAATAGAGTCTGATGAATCAGATGGTAGTTTTCTTAAAATACCATTCACATACTCAATTGTTACAAATATAGACTCTGAACATTTAGATTTTTATAAGTCAATTAAAAATTTAAAAGATAAATTTATAGATTTTGTTGAAAAAACGCCATCACTAGGAAAAGCTTTTTTATGTATTGACGAAAAAAACAATAAGGAAATTTTAAAGAAAATTAAAAATAAAAATTTTTATACATATGGAGTAAATAAAAACGCAAACTTTCACATTTTTAATGTTGAACAAAATAAATTATTTTCAAAATTTGATTTAAAAATAAAAATCCCTGGAAATTTTTCTATAATAAAAAATATTAAAATACCATTGATAGGTCTACACAATATAAAAAATGCAGCCTCAGCAGTGGCAGTATCTTTTTTAATTGGTATTCGAGTTAGTATTATTAAAAATGGTTTATTAAATTTTAAAGGTGTACAGAGAAGATTTAATTTTTTGTTTAAGAAAGGCAACACATTATTCTACGATGATTATGCTCATCATCCAACAGAAATAAAATCAGTACTAGATGGTGTAAAAAAAGTTTATAAAAAAAAGAAAATTATTTGTGTTTTTCAACCTCATAGAATTTCAAGATTAAAAAGTTTAAAGAAAGAATTTTCTGAAAGCTTTTTGAAAGCAGATACAGTATTATTATGCCCAATATATAAAGCAAATGAAAATATAAATTTAGGTTTTTCTTATAATTCTTTTGCAAAATTAATAATCAAAAATTCAAAAGTAAATTTGATATATGTTGAAAATGAGTATCGGCTTAGAAACCTTTTAAGAAAAACTGCTTATGGAGATAAAATTTATATTGGTATGGGGGCTGGGTCTATTTCTAATTGGATGAAAAATTTAAAAAATGAAATCTGATGAAAAATAAAGATATTATAGATTTAGCTTCTAAGAGTGATAGAGAAATTTTTTTCAACTATGATTTAAAAAAACTGAATTGGTTTAATATTGGAGGAAAATCAGAAATTTTTTTTAAACCAAATTCTCTAAAAAATTTGATAAGATTTTTGCAAATATATGGGAAAAGAGGCAAGATTTTCATTTTAGGAGCTGGATCTAATGTTTTATTTAACGATAATACATTTCCAGGTGTAGTAATAAAGTTAGGAAAAAATTTTTCAAATATTTCAATTTTAAATAAAAATTTAATTGTTGCTGGGTGTGGAGTATTACAAAAAAATTTATCAGAATTTGCCAAAGAAAACGAATTAGGAGGTATAGAATTTTTATCTTGTATTCCAGGTTCTGTTGGAGGTGGAATCCGGATGAACTCTGGTTGTTTTGAAAAGGAATTTAAAGATATTTTGGTTTCAGTACAATGTATAGATTTTAATGGAAATGTTAAAACAATAAATTCAAATCAAATAAATTTTAAATATCGAGAAACCAATTTACCCAAAGATTTAATTTTTTTAAGTGCAACTTTTGAAGGAACAAAAACAAACAAAAACGATATAGAAGCAAAAATAAAAATACTTAGAGAAAAAAAAGATAAAGCTCAACCAACTAGAGTTAAAACAGGAGGAAGCACATTTAAAAATCCAAAAAACAAAACTGAAAAAAAAGTATGGCAATTAATTAAAAGTTCAATACCCAAAAATCTAAGATTTGGAGACGCTCAAGTTTCTGAAAAACATGTGAATTTTTTTATAAATAATAATAATGCTACTTACAAAGATATGAGTACATTAATTGATTTCGTTAAAAATAAAGTTAAAGAAAAAACAGGAATTGAAATAGAACTTGAAATAGTGATTGTTGAATGAAAAAAAAAATTCTTTTAGTTGCCGGAGGATATTCAAATGAAAGAAAAATTAGTATTATAACTGCAAAAAGTGTTTATTCAGAATTGAAAAAATATAAAAAATATATTCTTAAAATTGTTGAACCAGACGGAAATTTTGTAAAAAGTTTAAGATTATTTAAACCTGATGTAGTTTTCAATCTCCTCCACGGAAGATATGGGGAAGATGGATATATTCAATCTATTTTAGAGTCGGAAAGAATTAAATACACACATTCTGGGGTTTTGTCATCTTCTATTGCTATAGATAAAGAGTTATCAAAAAAAATATTTATAAAAAATAAGATATTAACTCCCAAGTATATTAAATTTGAATTTAATAAAAATAATCAAAAAAAAAACATTATAAAAAAAATAAAAAAAAGTCTTAATTTTCCGGTAGTTATCAAACCAATTAATGAAGGATCTAGTGTTAATGTATATATTTGTAATAAATCAAATTTTATTAAGAATTTATATAAATTAAAAAACTACGATGAAGTTTTAATTGAAAAATTTATTCCAGGTAGAGAAATTCAAGTGGCAATTCTTGACAAATTCAAACTAGGTGCAATTGAATTAAAACCTAAAAGAATGTTTTACGATTATGAAGCCAAGTATAATCCCAATGCACGAACTGAACATATTATCCCTGTAAATATGAGTAAAAAAAATTATAATAAAGTTACTTCTATTGCCTTAAAAGCACATAATTTGTTAAAATGTAGAGGAGTAACAAGGTCAGATTTTAGGTTTTATAAAAATAAATTCTATTTGTTGGAAATTAATACACAGCCAGGCATGACTTCTCTTTCTTTAGTTCCAGAGATTGCTAAATATAAAAAAATTAGTTTCATTCAATTAATTGAAAAAATATTAAATGATGCTTCAATCGATAAGTAAAATTAAGATATATTTCTATTTATTTTTATTTGTTTTATTAAGCACATTTTTAAATTTGAATTTCATTACAAAATTTGAAAAGTCAACTTTAATAACAGATATAAATATCTCAGGATTAAATACTGAAGAAAAAAATTTACTTAAAAAAAATTTAAAAGTTTTTATAAATAAAAATATTTTTTTAATAAATAAAAATGAAGTTGAAAAAAAATTAAAAATTAACACTTTCCTAGAAAGCTATAGAGTTAAGAAAGTTTTTCCATCAAAATTATTTATTAATGTAAAAAAAACAGAATTTTTAGGAAAAACAATTATAGATTTCCAAGAATTTTATATTGGTAAAAATGGTAGATTTACGAAATCTTCTTTTGTTGAAGATGAATATAACTTACCTCATGTATTTGGTGATTTTAAAATTAATGATTTTTTAAAATTACAAAAGATTTTAGTTAATAATGGAATTAATTTAAATAATTTTAATAAATATTATTATTTTAAAAGTAATCGATGGGATATTGAAAATAAAAATAATGTTATTTTGAAACTTCCATCTGTTAATATAGAAAATTCATTAAATATTTATAAATCATTGATAAGTTCAAAAAATATCGAATCTGTTAAGTTGATTGATTTAAGGATACCAAATAAAGTTATTACAACTAATGAATAAAGATAACCATCTGGCCATAATCGACTTTGGTTCAAATAAACTAAGGTTATGTGTATTTGATAACAATTCATCAAATTTATTTTTGGGATCAAAAAATATTTCTCAAAATGATGATTTAGAAGAATACTCTAATTCTATAAATTTTTTAATCAGAGATGCTGAAAGTAAAATTTCAAATCACCTTAAAAATATAATAGTTTTAAATGACTCCCCTGATATATATTCTATAGACCTGTCGATAAAAAAAATTTTTGATCAACAAATAAATTTTGAGGATATTTATTCTTCAGTAATACTAGAAGCAAATCAGTTAATCAAAAATTGTTATGCAACAAAAAAAATAATTCATTTTATAATCAAGAAATATGTAATTAATGAAAAAGAATATTTAGATTTGCCTCATGAAATTTCAGGAATAACTTCTTTAATCTTAGAAATAAAATTTATTTGTTTTTCTTATGAAAAATATGAAAATATCTTAGAATTATTTAAAAAGAACAGCTTAAATGTTTTAGATTTCTATTCTACAAGTTTAGTTAAATCATTTAAATATATAAATTTTTTTAAAGATAATAAATTTGTAGGTTTTCTTGATATAGGTTTTGAGAGAACAACAATAATACTTTTTATCAATCAAAAATTACAATTTTTACAAAATATACCAATTGGGGGAAATCATATCTCTAAAGATATATCAAATATAATGAAATTGAGCTTGCATGAGTCGGAGGCATTAAAAAAAACTTTTAACAAATCAGAAATAGATTTTTCTTATGATGAAACTAATAATGATGAAAATAGTGATTTAATTAAGAAAATTATTAAAAAAAATATTTCTATAGATCTGTTGAAAAAAGTTGTATTAGCAAGAATAGAAGAAATTATTGAATTGTCTTTCAAAGACATAAGTATATCAGAATATATAGGTAGCAAGGAAAATTTGATTTTAAATCTTATTGGAAGTGGATCTAAACTTTTCAATAAAAATACATTACATTTAGAAGACAAATACAATTTTAAGGAGATTAATTTTTACGAGGAAAATGATAGTGAGATATGTCAGGCTGGCTTAGAATTTGAAAAAAATTTTAAAGATAAATTTTTTCAAAAATTTAAAAAAAAACAAAAAAAAATAGGCTTTTTTCAGAAGTTTTTTAATTTTTTCGACAAATAACAATTGTATTTTCTTGTAATAATAGTTGTATATTCAAATAATTAACCTTTTTATATAAATGGTTAATGTCAATATTAACTCAAAAAACTGTTTCAAAAGAAATTTCTATTGAAGGGATTGGTGTTCATACTGGTTTGAAAGCAAAACTTAAAATCCTACCAGCCCACCCAAATACTGGGATTATTTTTAAAAGAGTTGATATCAGAAATAATAATACAATTATTCCATCTTATAATAATGTTATTGATGCAACTCTTTGTACAACTATATCAAATGAAAAAGGAGTTAAGGTATCAACCATAGAACATTTGATGGGAGCTTTCTATGGCCTGGGAATAGACAATGCTATAGTCGAAATCAATTCTCAAGAAGTTCCAATAATGGATGGATCGGCAAAACAGTTCGTAGAACTAATTTTAAAGGCAGGTATTCAAACTAGTGAGGCGCCTTTAAAACTTATTAAAGTTGAAAAAAAAGTGGAAGTATTAGAAGAAAATAAATTTATTTCGATCAATAAATCAAATGTTACCTTAGATATTGATTTTGAAATTAAATATCAAAACTCATTTATAAAAACACAAAGAAATAAAATTAGTGTATTTGAAGATAATTTAACCGATATATATAATTCTAGAACTTTTTGTCTATATGAAGATATAGAAAAATTAAAAAATTTAGGTCTCGGAAAAGGTGGAAATTTACAAAATGCTTTAGTAGTAAAAGATAATTTATTGTTGAATGAATCTGGATTAAGAAATGATAAAGAATTTGTAAACCATAAAATTCTTGATTGTATGGGAGATTTATTCTTATCGGGTTACAAAATTATTGGTTCATTAACATGTTCTCAAGGAGGACATAATTTGACAAATAAATTACTAAAAAAATTATTAAATGATAAAAAAAATTATTCTTTAATCGAAATTAAAGGAAAAAATCTACCTCATTCATTAGCAGATAAAAGTCAATTAAGATCAATTGCTTAATTATTAGAATTTTTAATAATTTCTGATAAAATTTAAAAATGAAATTTTCATCATTATTTTTAATATTGATTTTATTTTTTTTAAATATTTCATGTTCAAAAGAAAAAGAAAAAGTTTCTATCATTCAAGAAAAAAGTTTAGAAATGCAAATGATAGAAGCATACAATCAAGGATTAAGTGAATTAGAAAGAGGGGACGCCATCTATGCGGCAAGAAAATTTAATGAAGCAGAATTGTTATACCCTCAATCTGTATGGGCTCCTAGATCAGCTTTAATGGCAGCCTATGCTTACTTTACATTTTATTATTACGGTGATGCTGTTTTAGAATTAGAAAAATTTTTAGATAAATACAAAAATCATCCTAGAAGAGATTATGCTTATTATTTATTAGCACTCAGTCATTATGATCAAATAATTGATGAGAAAAAAGACTTAAAAGAAATTTTAAAGGCAAAAAAATATTTTGAAATAATTATTAAAAATTATCCTGACACAGAATTTGCAATAGACTCTGAATTTAAATTAGAGCTAATTCAAGAATTATTAGCATCTAAAGAAATGTATTTAGCAAGATATTATGTTGAAAGAGAAAAGTGGATACCAGCAATCAATAGATTTAAAACTGTTGTAAGTAAATATGATACAACAATATTTGTAGAAGAAGCACTACATAGATTAGTAGAAATACATTATAAATTGGGATTGATTGAAGAGTCCAAAAAATACGCTGTTCTATTAGGTTATAATTATCAATCTAGCAAATGGTATGAGGAAACTTATAGAATATTAAATAAAGATTATGTAAAAATTTCAAAAAGAAAAAATAAAGGTAAAGATAGTTCTATAATTGAAAAATTCAAAGATCTTTTAAATTAATATGTTTTATGAATAAAAATATAAAACAAAATTATATTAAAAAAATAAATGAAATTTATAAACACAATAAACTTTATTATGAAAAAAGTTCTCCAGTAATTTCTGACAAAGAATATGACGATTTAAAAAAAGAAATATTAAATTTAGAAAAAAAATATAGCTATTTAAAGAGTGATTTCTCTCCTTCAAAAGTTGTTGGATTTAAACCATCAAAAAATTTTATTAAATATAAGCATAAAGAACAAATGTTATCTTTATCAAATGCATTTAAGAAAGAAGATTTAATAAATTTTGAAAAAAAAATACTAAATTATATTAATGAAAAAATTAATATAAAATATAGTGTTGAACCTAAAATAGATGGAATTTCAGCTTCTTTAACTTACAAGAATGGACTACTCGTTTATGGAGTTTCAAGAGGCGATGGGAAAGAAGGGGAGATAATAACTGAAAATTTAAAAACTATTAATGACATTCCTCATAAAATTGAAAATAAAAATTTTCCCAATGATATAGAAATTAGAGGAGAAGTTTTTATTAATAAGAAAGATTTTGAAAACCTTAAAGATAGTTTCGCCAATGCCAGAAATGCTGCATCAGGATCTTTAAGGCAAAAAGATTCTAAAGAAACTAATAAAATTCCTCTGAATTTTATAGCTTATACTTTTGGTTATTTTAAAGACAATAAATTTAAGTTTCAGTCTGATTTCTTAAATTATTTAAAATTATGGGGATTTAAAACAAGTAAGTATAATAAAATAGCAAAGGGTATTGATGAGTTAATATCAATTCATCAAAAATTCGAAAAAGAAAGATATGAAATTGAGCATGATGTAGATGGGCTCGTTTATAAAGTAAATGATCTAAATTTGCAAAAAAGATTAGGGTTTACATCTAATGCTCCTAGATGGGCTATTGCTCATAAATTTTCTGCAGATCATGCCTATTCGGAAGTATTAAGTATAGACATACAAGTTGGTAGAACAGGGGCATTAACGCCTGTAGCAAAAATAAAACCCGTAAATATTGGTGGAGTTGTAGTTTCGAATGCAACACTACATAACGAAGATGAAATAAAAAGAAAAGATATTAGAATAAATGATATTGTTAAAATAGAAAGAGCAGGAGATGTAATTCCACATGTAATTGAGGTTGATCTAGCTAAAAGAAAGAATATATCTAAAAAATTTATTTTTCCTATTAAATGCCCTTCATGCGGTTCTAAAACTGAAAAAGAATTTAATGAAATTACAAAAAAAATTGATGCTGTTAGAAGATGCACCAATCAAGGATTTGAATGTGAAAAAATCGCTATTGAAAAAATAAAACATTTTATTTCAAAAGATGCTTTAAATATTGATGGTCTAGGAAAGAGAGTTGTTGAAAAATTTTGGGAATTAAAATTAATTAAGTCTCCAGCGGACATATTTAAGCTTAATTTTGAAAAGATATCCAATTTAGACGGTTGGGGAAAGCAATCTGCTTCAAATTTAAAATATTCTATTGAAAAATCAAAAAAAGTAGCTCTAGATAGATTTATTTTTTCTATCGGTATTAGACATATTGGAATTGAAAATGCAAAATTAATTGCAGACTATTCAAAAAATATTAAAGGATTTTTAGATATTATTATCAAGAAAAAAATCGATCAATTTTTGAATATAGATGGCATAGGAGAAACCCAAGTAAAATCTATAGATAATTTTTTTAAAAATAAAATGAATTTTAATATCTTAAATGAGCTTAATAAAATTTTAACAATTTATAAAATTGAAATTGATAAAGAGGGAAAATTAAAAGATAAAAATTTTATGTTTACTGGAAAGTTAATAGATATAAGTCGAGCAGAGGCAAAAAACTTGGTTGAAAAAAATTCTGGCAATATCTTAAGTACCATAAGTAATAAATTAAATTATTTAGTGATTGGTGAAAAACCTACAAATAAAAAAGTCGAGTTAGCAAAAAAAATTGGGATTAATATAATAACCCAAAAAGAATGGTTTAAACTTTTAAATTAGTTTTGCTAGCCAACTTTTTTCTTTATCATTTAAAAATGGTGAAATCTTATAATACGTTTCTAGATGGTATTTGAATAAATAATCTTTTTCTGACTTTGTTAACATTTTGGCAACAATCAAATCTTTATCTATTGGTGCAAAAGTTAAGTTTTCAAAATGTAAATTACTTTTATTTTTTTTGATAAATACTAAATTTTCTATTCTAATACCAAATTTATTTTCTAAGTAGTACCCAGGTTCATTGCTAACGATCATACCTTCTCTTAGTTTAATAAAGTTATTTTTTGATATACTTTGAGGGCCTTCATGAACATTTAAAAAGAAACCGACGCCGTGACCAGTTCCATGTCTATAGTTTAAACCAATTGAGTTAAGAGATTTTCTTGCTATTTTATCAACGTTATGTCCTACTCTTTCTTTATTTATGTTGCATAGAGCCATTGCAATATGACCTTTTAAAACTCGAGTAAAAATTTCTTTAATTTTTTTTTTTGTTTTAGAAAAGCAAATTGTTCTTGTTACATCAGTAGTTCCCCATTTATATTGTCCACCAGAATCTACTAATAAAATATCCCTTTTACTTAATTTTCTATTTGACTGTTTGTTTGATCTATAATGTATGATTGCACCATTTGGTCCAGATCCAGCAATTGTACTAAAACTTGGATATAAATAATTTTTATTTTTTTTTCTAAAATTTTCTAGCTTATTTTCAATATTTTTTTCAGTCATATCTATTTTTTTTTTATTTTTAATCCAATACAAGAATTTTGTAAGAGCAACACCATCTTCTATATGAGATTTTTTCATATTATTAATCTCAGTTTTGTTCTTTATTGATTTCAAATAATAAATAGGATCTATTCTAAATTTAATATTGAATTTAGAATTAATTAATTCTTCGTTGAATATCGAGCAAGTTTGATTATCAATACAAAAATTTCCTGATTTAATTAAATTTAATATTTGAAACAATTTTTCTTCCTCATGAAAAAAAATTTTTAAATTATTTAATTTTATTTTTATTTTATGCGTTTTATCTAAACTAGAAAAAAAATGAATTTTTTTATCCTTAGTCAAAATTATATTACAGTTTGCAACAGGGGAATTTGGAAGATCATTTCCACGTATATTTAATAACCAACAAACATTTTCACCCGAACTTACAAAAAGATAATCAATTTTTCTTTTTTTTATTATTTTAATCAACCTACTTATTTTTGAATTAGGATTTTCTCCTACAATTTTTTCACTCAATTTAAAAAAATTATTTTTATCTATTTTATTTTTTAATTTTTCTTTAAATAATTCTTCATTAACTGGCACTAAATCACAAACATTGTTAAAATACATTTTTAGAGTGCTATAAGTAACAAGTTTTGGATCAAACCCTATAATAAGTTTTTTGTTTGAAAATTCCTTAAGATTTTTTGGCCATGTATAGGGAATTTCAAAAATAACAAAGTTCCTGCCAGATTCTTTTTTTGCCTGGATAGTATACCTTCCATCAACGAATAGATAATTTTTATTTTTTAATATTAATGCAAAACCTGCTGAGCCACTAAAATTTGAAATTGTTTCAAGATTGTTTATTTTTGAATATTCAGTAAAAAATTTATCATTCTTAGGAACTAAGTATCCATCTATATTTTTTTCTTTTATTAAATCTTTAATTTTATTTATCATTTAATTTTTTTTGATATCTTATCCAGCCTGGACTTCTTGACTCATCTCCAAACTCTATATCTTGATTGAATTCAAAATCATCTGATACTTCTTCAGTAAAAGTATTATTTTTTTTAATAAACTTTTCTGGAAGTTCATCAACAAATCTTGATGCCATACTATCCATCCAATCCCCTTGATAAAATCTATTCATAGAGAATGAAATTTCTGCAATTTTTTTTGCTCTAGTAATTCCCACATATGCTAATCTTCTTTCTTCTTCTAATCCATTTTCCCCTTTTTCTTCTATGCTTTTTTGATGAGGAAATAATCCTTCCTCCCAACCTGGCAAATAAACAATATCAAACTCTAATCCTTTTGATGAATGCATAGTCATTAAATTCACTTTTTCATTTTGCCAATCTTGATCAAGAGATGTGGCGAGTGCGACATGATCTAAAAAGTTTTCAAGATTGTCAAATTCTTTCATGGCGCTCAAAAGCTCTTTAATATTTTCTAATCTGTTTTCATTTTCTAAATCTTTTTTATTTTTTAGCATTTCACTATATCCAGACTCATCTAGTATTATTTGTAATAACTTATTATGATTGGTATTATTATTTAAATCATTTCTCCATTTTTGCAAAAGACTTATAAGCGAGCTTAATCCCACCTTTGTTTTTGGTTTAATTTTATTATCCTCAATGAGTCTTTTGGATGCAATTTCTAAGGAACAATTATTTTTTTTTGCAAATTCGTTAATATTTTTTATAGTTGTGTCACCTATGGATCTTTTTGGAATATTAATAATTCTTTCAAAAGATAGGTCATCTAAAGGTTGATGAATAATTCTTAAATATGCGATACAATCCTTAATCTCAGCTCTTTCATAAAATTTAATACCACCAACAATTCTATAAGGAATCCCTATCTTTAAAAATCTTTCTTCAAATTCTCTTGTTTGAAATATTGCTCTAACTAATATTGCTATTTCATTAAGAGAATATTTTTTTTTTAAATTTTCAATTTTTGATCCAATTTCAATTGCTTCATCTTTTACATTTCTATAGCAAGTCAATTTTACCATTTCTCCATCATCATGATTTGTAAATAGTTTTTTTCCAACTCTATTTTGATTATTTTCAATAAGTTTTGAAGCTACATTTAAAATATTTTGAGTTGATCTATAGTTTTTTTCTAATCGTATAATTTTTGTATTATCATAGACTTTATCAAATTCTAAAAAGTTTTTAATTTCTGCTCCTCTCCAGCTATATATCGATTGGTCATCATCACCTACACAACAGATATTTTTATTACTTTGTGATAAATATTTTAACCATTCACTCTGAATAAAATTTGTATCTTGGTACTCATCTACTAAAATATATTTAAATTTTTTTGAATATAATTCAGATATATCATCATAATTTTTAAATATTTTTACAGCGTGCAATATTAAGTCACTAAAATCCGCTGCATTTAGATCAATTAATTTTTGCTGATAAATTTTATATATTTCAAGAAAATTTTGCTCTAAAGGATTTCTTTTTTTAATAATAACGCCTCCTCTTTACCTTTATTATAAGTTATTGTTGGTATGCCTCCCCCATATGCAATTATTTTTGCAGCTGCTGAGGTTGCACCTTGGCTACCCAAAATATTAGAAACAGTTCATCGCTTATCAAGTGGCTTTTCCATAGTTTTGGCAACTGACGGGTTTACAGAACAAAACGAACGTAAAATATGGGAAAATTTCCTATTCAAACACGACACGCTTTCAAAGATAAAATACAGTAGAGGTAGTCCAAAAAGCGACATCTTGCAATTATTGACCCAACTAAAGCAACGAGTAGAATCTATTGTTGTGATTGACAGACAGTCTGGGCAAGGTTTTGATCATCTGTTAAGAAAAATTTGATAGTATACTCATGGAAAGCAACCGAGATTTAAGTGATGCCTTGGCAAGAAAATTCAAACAATTATTCTCTTAAAAAATTTTGGCACTCCATAATTTTAGCAGGGAGTTTTTGGATACTAAGCATATCGATGACAACACTTGGAGGGTCAGTAGCTGCTTTTTCTGGTTGCGCACTTGCCTACTTTCTCTTTAACTCTGAACAAACTAAGAATGC
>Ga0208261_1000205_pt1 | contig 25244 bp, 24 predicted proteins | sample Knorr_S7_td_DCM__FD_185595 | JGI IMG/M metagenome (GOLD analysis project Ga0208261, IMG submission 185595) | Marine microbial communities from Southern Atlantic Ocean transect - Knorr_S7_td_DCM_ad_131m_LV_B (SPAdes) (version 3) | ecosystem: Environmental > Aquatic > Marine > Oceanic | place...
TCATTTGATTATGATGCTGCTCCAGAAATGGGTAGATTGTTCGGTAAGAACGATGGAGAGCTTCAAACAAAGATGGGTCTAAGCGCAGATGCTTACTATAACGTTGTGAAGCAAATAGGAAACTATGACGAAATCTTCTCAAGAAACCTAAACCCATTAGGTCTTTATAGAGAAGGTAGTTATAACGACTATTGGAATAACGGAGGATTGGTTTACGCACCTCCAGCAAGATAATTTATTATCTTAATAATTTTGTAAAAGGGGCTTTTTAGCCCCTTTTACTTTAGATAGTTAAAATATACTTACAGATATAAAGCTTCTTCTAGGCAAAAATAATATAATTCTGATAAAATTCATTTATGAAAAACGCTACTAAATATTTACTTTTCTTTAGAAATGTTGTTTTTCTCAAATGGGCTTTCCAAGTGATATTTCTTTTTGGCATATTGTCAATAATTTGGAACTATATACAAAATGCAATTGGTAATTTAGCCAATACAAATATTGCATTTTCTTGGGGGTGGCTAGGAGAAACGCCCGGAGTTTCAATTGCAGAGGGAATGTATACACTTCCAATTTCAGGTTTACAAATGATTCAAACCGGAATGGTTAATATGTTCAGAATTACAGTAACTGGTATATTTGCAGCCACAGTATTAGGGACCTTTTTAGGAATTGCTAGGCTTTCAAGTAATTATATAGTTGAAAAAAGCTCAACTGGTTTACTAGAAGTAGTTAGGAATGTCCCACTTTTAGTTCAAATATACTTTTTCCAAGCATTTGTACTTTCATTTCCAAGGCTTGAAGTTTTTGATACCGGAGAATATTTTTTCCATGTAAGTGCAAAAGGAATTGCTTTTCCATGGTTTAACAGAGGGCCAAATTCATATTTACTTATGGTTTATGCATTATTGGTTTTATATATTGGTAATAAAATCTATAAATGGCGGGTTGAAATATTAGAAAGAGAGGGTAGAGATACCAAACCATTCTTATGGTCAGTAGGTACTTTAATTACGTTACTAGTTATAGGTTGGTACGGAGGTTTTAGAGCAGCAGGAGTTGTAGGATTTTTAGCAGGATATATATCTATGGGTCTCGAAGCCGTCCCAGCAATTGTTTACCAAATATTAATTTCAGGTACCGCTGTTTACATTGGCTTTAGGGCAACAAAGAAATTTATAGACAGTAAAAAATCTGAAGAAGCTCAAGGAATCTACAGCGATGATGATTATTTTAAAATTATATTAAATGTTGTAGTTGTTTTGTTAGTCGTTCTTATTATGTTTTCATCCATAGGAGCTGGCTTTGCCGGTTTCTTAGTTGGTGATGAAATAACATTTAAAGCAGACTGGGGGTTGCCTCAACTATTTCATGGTATTGAAAATAAATTACACTGGTATCCATCTATAGATGTTGAAGTAGTTGCTGAAATAGAAGGCATGAAGAAGGCAGAAATAATAAATTGGGAAATTAAACCAGGTGACAAAATTACACAGGGAGATGTAATTGCCACAGCTTATGCAACTGGAACAAAAATTGATAAGCAAGAAGTAGAGTTGATAGCCTTAGAAACAGGAAATGTAGAATCTCTTCTTGTTGAAAAGGGGAAAGCAATAAAACTAGGAACACCATTTTATGAATTAGAAGTTACTGATGGAGATCCGTTTATATTCTCCAGGCCGAAAGTTGAACAGGTTGGTACAACAAAGTTTCAGAGATATGCAGACGGACATGGTAAAAGTCTTTCAGTTGGATATTTTGCTATATGGTTAGGGGTTGTTCTTTATACTGCCATATTTATTTCAGAAGTAGTTAGAGCAGGAATAATGGCTGTTTCTAAAGGCCAGTCAGAAGCAGGGATGTCTCTTGGACTTAGGAGAGGCGCTTTATTGAGGTTAGTAGTGCTTCCTCAAGCTATTAGGGTTATGCTGCCTCCGATGGGTAATCAGTATTTAAATTTAGCAAAAAATACCTCATTAGGTATTGCCGTAGCATATCCAGAGATAGTAGCTGTTGGACAAACTCTATACAATCAGGAAGGACAGACATTACCAGTTTTCTTGATATGGATGATGTTTTATAGTTCTGTTAGTTTGACAATTTCATCAATAATTAATTACTACAACAGAAAAATGAAAATAGTGGAGAGATAATGGTTGATGTAATTAAAAAGAATGTGAAAGCGCTACAAGAAAGTCTATTTTCATCAGTAGGTTCCTCTGTGTTAACAATTGGAACAACCTACTTAGTACTAAATTTCTTTAGAGGCATGTTTGGTTTTGTTATGTCTTCTGACAAAGATTGGTTAGCAGTATTAAATAACATGCAATTATATATGGTCCAAGCTTATCCAGAAAGTGACTTTATAAGAGTTTGGATTTCAGTAGGGCTTACATTTGTCTTTTCAGGAATCTCAATTGGATTATGGAGAAGTGAAGATCGATCAAACGTAAGTGTTATATTTGATAGGTTTTTCAAAATCGGTCTAGGTGTTTTATTCTTTACAATTGTTGCACCAACTTTTACAAGCTACATGGGGAATGATGGATCTGTAATAACAGAAGAAATATTTTCTCGAAGTACAAGGTTAGGACTTTTAATACCAACGCTGATTGGAACAGTTGCCTTTTTTGGGTTAAAAAATATGAAAATTAATTTTTCATATAATAATTCTGATGTAGTTTTTCTTTATCTATTTATTCCAGTTGTATTGCTTTGGTTTGTAAAGCTACCAGTAATTCAACTTGATCAAAATAAAGAAAGAATAATGCCTGATCCACTAATGCCTATCGCCAATACAACAAAAATTCCTTGGTCAATAATTTTTGTTATGTTTCTCATATCGTACTTTATTGGAATTTACTTTAAAGACGTGAAAAGATTAAAAAATGTAATGTCGATTTCTTGGTTCTTACTTCCATTGCTTATTTTCTCGTGGATATTTAAAAAGCCACAGATTGATATGGGGGAAGTATTAACTGGAGATATTCCAATATTCTTCATATTTTTTATCGTAGGTCTGGTAACTGTTTTATTTATAAACAATCCAATAGTGAAAAAATATTATTCAATTTATTTAGGAATTATTTTAGTTGGAACATTAGCAGGAATATTTATCAGCATTCCAATGCTAGCCAAGGCTTGTCTGTTGCTACTTTCTTTATTTTCAATGGTTGTACCTGCTGTCTCTACTTCAGACCAAGGTAAGAGAAGTCTTATAATTATATGGTTTGTAGCTTTAGTAACCTTAACTTTCCTATTAAGAGGTGGAGCGTCTGAAACAGGAATAGTTGTTCCAGGGTCAAGTATTTTTGGTGGTTTCTCTTTAACTTGGCTGCTTGCAATCTTTGGAACTTATGTTTCATTTCCACTAGGTGTAATGCTTGCTTTAGGAAGGAACTCAAAACTTCCGATAGTGAGGATAATTTGTACTGGAATAATTGAATTGGTGAGATCTGTTCCATACATAACTTGGTTATTCTTTGCCAGCGTTACTTTAGCTGTATTCCTTCCAGCAGGGGTCGAATTTAATCTTATTGTAAGAGTCTTAATGGTTACTGCTTTCTTTAGTGGAGCATATTTTGCAGAAAATATAAGAGGAGGCTTGCAATCAATTCCAAAAGGACAGTATGAAGCTGCTGATGCAATTGGAATGAGTCCATTTCAGAAAACTGGACTAATAGTACTCCCACAAGCCCTCAGAGCTGTAATTCCAACATTAGTTAGTAGTGCAATTACTGCATTTAAAGATTCGAGTCTTGTTACTATCATCGGATTATTTGATTTCCTAACAATAGGAAAAACTGTTATTGATAACCAATCTGTACCAGTAAACTTTGTGGGGCACCAAAGAGAAAATTTAATATTTGTTGCTGTTGTCTATTGGATATTTACATTTACACTATCTAGGCGAAGCATGAAAGTAGAAAAAAGATTAGGCTTAGGAGAAAGGTAATTAAATTATGAGCATAATTCAAGCTAACGGCGTGAAAAAATGGTTTGGTGATTTCCAGGCACTTAAAGGCATATCAATGGAAATTGCTGAAGGTGAGGTATTGGTTATTTGTGGCCCTTCAGGTTCAGGGAAGTCGACTTTTATTAGATGTATAAACAGGCTCGAACAACACCAAGAGGGAGAAATAATTGTTGACGGCACAGAGCTAACCAATGATTTAAAAAATATTGAAACAATTAGAGCTGAAGTAGGTATGGTCTTTCAAAGTTTTAATCTTTTCCCCCATTTAACTGTTATGCAAAATATTACGCTTGCACCTATATGGGTCAGAAAAAAAAGTAGAAGTGATTCAGAAGAAAAGGCAATGGAATTATTAAATAGAGTTGGAATTCCTGAACAAGCCGATAAATACCCAGGACAGTTATCTGGTGGTCAGCAACAAAGAGTTGCTATAGCGAGAGCTTTGGCAATGGATCCTAAAATTATGCTTTTTGATGAGCCTACGTCAGCTCTGGACCCAGAAATGATTAAAGAAGTTCTAGATGCAATGAAAGAGTTAGCAAAATCTGGAATGACCATGATTGTTGTAACTCATGAAATGGGTTTTGCTAAAGAGGTTGCAGATAGAGTAATGTTGTTTGATGAAGGAATGATGGTTGAGGAAAATACACCCGATGAGTTTTTTGACAACCCTAAGAATGACAGAACTAAACTTTTCTTGAGTCAGATTCTTTAAAGACTACTCCAAAGATTTTTTTCAGCTAAATCAATAATTGTGGCACCCATGCCATATGCTCCATCGAATATAGCTTTATGCCCTCCTGGCTTTATAGTTGCTGCTGCATATTCAGGCTGATGGTTTACAGCTTCTCCTGCCTCTATATCTAACATAGGATGTATAGACGGCATTGCCAATGAAATATTTCCCATATCTGTAGAGCCCAAACCAGGTCTTAAAGGGTCCTCTAGAGGCATTTCTCTTCCAATAGATTCCGAATTATCCATAAATAATTCATACATAGTTTTATTATTCAATATTTCCCTATATTTATAATCTGGAGATGTAATTTTTACTTCACATTTTGTAGCTAAAGCTGCTGCATTAACGCAATTTAAGAAATCTTCCTCAAGAATATCAAGACCATCTTCATTAAGAGATCTTAAATACCATTCAGAACTTGTATATGAAGGAATTATATTTGGTTTAAAACCACCATCTTTTATAACTCCATGCATTCTATTTGATTGAACCATTTGTTGCCTATATGTTGATGCATTAACAAACAGTTGTATTTGAGCATCTAGAGCATTACGCCCTTTTTCAGGAGCACCTGCTGCGTGGGCATCTTTACCAAAAAATTCAATTTTATACTGTTGTATAGTTGTAAAAGTAGGATTTGCTACATTTAATGGTCCAGGATGAATCATCATTGAACATTTAGCATCTTCAAAAGCTCCTCTATCCAGTAATATAATTTTCCCACCACCACCTTCTTCAGCAGGGGTTCCAAGTAGTTTTACTCTTATGCCAAGATCATTAACAAAGTCTCTTAATGCTAAACCAGCACCTATTGAGGCGGTAGCAATTACATTATGTCCACAAGCATGACCGATTTCTGGAAGAGCATCATATTCGACACAAAGGACCACAAGAGGACCTTCCTTGCCAAAAGTTATTTCAAAAGCAGTTTCTAATTCACCTGTAGGAAATACGACGTTGTCTTGGAAAGATTTTATAAAATTAACTAAATATTCTGAGGTTTTATATTCTTCAAATCCAAGTTCAGGATTTTCATACATCCAATCGCTGACTTCAATCAAACTTTTATGAATAGATTCAAGCTCTACTTTAAATTTATCTTTTATACTCATGATTCGAGTTTACTAAAATAATCTAATTCATACACGCTTGAATTGTTCCAAATTAACCAATCAAGTTTTTTATTTTCAGCAGCTTTAATATTGTCTTGAACATCTTTTATTGTATGCCAAAATCCCTGCAAAAAAGGCCTTAACTGTCTTTCGCTGACACCTCTTTCTAAGCCGTCACTCAGTGCTGCTGAAACAATTTCATAAGGATGGTTATTGGGATTTGCATAACCAAAAGAATTATTAGAGTAATGGGAGGGATAAACCATTGGAGAAATAAAGTCAACATTCTTAATTATTGATTCAAGATTTTGTCCTATTCCGCCATCTAATTTATTTGTTAATACATATCCAAAAATATCAGCAGAAACTAAACAACCCTCATTATGGAGAAGTTCTGTCGCCTTGCTTAGGAATGTGTTAATAGTTTTAACTCTATTTTCATAATCACTGCTTTCTTTGAAAACCATATGCTTATAATTTGAATCAGGATATCTAATATAATCAAATTGAATTTCATTAAAACCCAATTTACAAGCTTCAATAGCAATACTTATTATGTATTCTCTAACTTTTTTGCTACTAGGGTCTAAGAAGTACTGATTATTTTGAGAATATATAGTATTTTTTTTAGAATCAAATATAGCCTCTTCGCTAAATGATTTAGCAAATAAAGGATCTTGAAAAACAACTACTCTTCCAATTAAATAAAGTTCCTTTAGATTTTTTAACTCATTTAATATTTCAGCATCATACTTGATTCTTTCATTGTTTAGCTCGGCTACCTCTGATGTTTCACTATCAAATAAAATATGGCCATTGTCTGTTTTTACATCAATAACAAGTGTATTTACATTCGTTTCAACTAATATATTTTTAATTTTGTTAATTTTTATTTCATTGTTCATGTCATATCCATTGACGTAAATACCTTTAATTCCATCATTTTTCAAGCGAAATCTTTCAAAATTATGCAATGTGAGATTAATTGTCATTTCATTAATAATATTTTCAATAGATGAGTTAAAGTTTTGAATTGGTATATTTTGATTATTAGATATTTTCTTATTTAAATTATCAAAATTTGTTTTTTCTAGAGTCTTTATTGATTTGTAGTAATGTTGCAAATCATCTTTATATATTGTTGTATTGGTTACTGAAACTTGAGTAGTATCTCTGTAATAGTAGGCTTCATCGGTAATGTTTCCAGGATAAAGGAAAACTATTTCAAACACATAGGTAGAAATAAGTAAAACAATAAGAATAAAAACCCTCTTCACACTCTTAATTTAAATACAATATTTATGGAATTAAAGTCTTAAATTTTTATTTATAATAATTCTATGTCCAATGCAAAGTATTTAAGAGTTGAGAAGTTTTATGAGATACCAGTTCTTATTGCTGTGATACTTTTAATACCAGTAATTGTTATTGAGTATTCAGATTCACCATTTAAAGAAGCAGCTAACTATGTAAATTGGGGTATTTGGATTATATTTTTATTAGAATATTTTCATCTATTTTTTCTTTCAGAAAATAAAAAAGAGTATGTTTACAATCACAAATTAGAACTTTTCATTGTTGTTGTCTCCATTCCATTTGTACCACAAGGTTTTGAATCCTCAAGATTTTTAAGGTTTATAAGACTCCCTAGGCTTTTGCGATTTTTTCAATTGTTTAGATTAGCTGCTGTTCTTGCTCGATTTGGGACAGCAATAAAAACGATTTTTAACAGTAGAGGACTAAGGTTCATTGTTTATGCAACAATTTTTCTAATTATATTTTTTGGATTTTTGTTTTATATTGCAGAACCAGAGGTCAAAACTTTTGCAGACGGAATTTGGTGGGCATTAGTAACAATAACTACTGTAGGTTATGGGGATATAACTCCCTACACAACACTAGGAAGAATAGTTGCAAGCACGTTAATGATTTTAGGTATTGGTTTTATAGCCACACTAACTGCAGCAGTTTCTGCTTACTTTATGTCTAATTTTGGAGATAAACAAACTACACTAGATGATGTTCTAATAAAACTTGAAGAAATAGATCAAGAGCTAGACGAACTTAGGGAGGCAAAAAATGAGTGATAAAGATTTAGCGCAATTAGCAGAAGATTTTTTCCAAGAATCTCTTGTATCATCACCAACTTCAGCAATCATGAGAGGCCATAAAAAATATTTTGATCAAATCGAAGAATTAACTGAAGAAAAATTTGAAAATGAGAGTGAAAAAGTAAAAAATTTTAAACAGAGATTAAATGAGTTAGATTTTAATTCGTTGAGTAGTAAAGAAAAAGTGACTTATGGGATGCTTGAATTCGCTTTAGACTCAAATAGCGACTCACTGATTGATAAAAGTTGGGAATTTTCAGCTGGAGTTGCAGGCTTCGAGGGCTTCTTAATTGACTACAACCAGCAAATGTTTATACCTGATATTGAGTCTGCAGACATGCTTTTAAAAAGATTGGAGCTCTACCAAAGATTTTATAGTCAGATTTCAGATGTTCAAAAAAAAGGCCTTGAGAATAATAGAGTCGCTACACAAAGAAACCTGAACAGAAGTATCGACCAACTTGAAAGCTACTTGGAGACATCTTTAGATAGCGACCCACTATTATTAGTCAATTTTGCTCCAACTATAACGGAAAAAGAAACTTCAGAATGGAAAGAAAAAGCAAAGGAAGTAATAGAAAAATATGTTCGTCCAAGTGTAATGAACTATCTAGATCAATTACGAGTTGAGCATTTACCAAAGGGGAGAACTGATGAAAACCCTGGAATTATGTGGATTGATGGCGGAGAAGAGGTTTATTTAAGAAGCTTAAGAAAATATACCGGACATAAAGATACAACAGTAAAAGAAGTTCATGAAATTGGGCTATCGGAAATTGAGAGACTTAAAAAAGAATTTCTTGAAATAGGAAAGGAAGTTTTCGATAGTATTGAAAAACCTGAAGATGTACTTCATAAAATGCAAACCGAACCTTCCATGAGGTATGAAAGCAAGGAACAAATGCTCCAATTAGCAGAAGATACTATTGAGAGGGCCTATAAACCTCTTGGAGAGTGGTTTACCGTATTCCCTAAAGCTCCTTGTAAGGTACTACCAGTACCCACCCAATCAGAAAAACATGCACCTCCAGCGTATTACTTTCCACCATTGCCAGACGGATCTAGGGATGGTACTTACTTTTTGAACACCTATAAAGCTGAGACAAAAAGTGTATTTGAAGCTGAGAGTGTAGCTTTTCATGAAGCAATACCTGGGCATCATCTTGATAGAACAATTGCGGTTGAGCTACAAGGTGTTCCAGATTTTCAAAGATATACAGCTTCAACTGCATTTGTTGAAGGCTGGGGTTTATATTCTGAGCAGTTAGCAAATGAGATGGGGCTTTATTCAAATGATGTTCAGCAATTAGGAAGGCTTGGAAACGATGCCTGGAGAGCATGTCGCTTAGTACTTGATACAGGAATGCATGGCTTAGGATGGTCAAGAGATCAAGCTATTGATTTCTTTAGATCGAACTCACCTATTGAAGAGATTAATTCAAATATTGAGACTGATAGGTACATTGCATGGCCTGGGCAAGCTTGTGCATATAAAATGGGGCAATTAAAAATTGAAGAACTTAGAAGGCAAGCTGAAAACGAGCTTGGTGAAAAGTTTGATATCCGATATTTTCATGATGAAGTGTTATGTGACGGTGGAATAACCTTGCCTATTCTAGAAAACAAAATTAGATCTTTTATCGATAAACACAAGAACTAAATAAAGAAATAAGTTAGTTTTCTCCAGAACCTTTCAAGTGGGCCAAATTGCCATCTATCTAAAATAGGTTTTGACCAATATATTTGTAGACTCCAAACGATAAGTATATATATAACTAACTGCGACCTTGAGAAAGCCCCAATCCCGAACAAACCACCAAGTACAAATACTCCAAGCAATGTTTGGGTTATGTAGTTTGTAAATGCCATCTTCCCGCATGCACGTACTCTAGTTGAAATACTTTCTCTAAGTTTTATATTCATGATTGTCAACAACCCAACATAACCAACCACCATTGGAATTACTGAGAGAGTAAGCCAGAGCTTACTTGTAATTGCAATTGCAGCACTATATTCAGATGAAATAAGTAAATAAATACTATAAATTGAAAAAGGTAAACCTATGCCAAATCCGTAAAACATCAATTTTTTATAAAAATTAAGCTCTCTAGTTCCTTGAATTATGTTTAATCTGTACAGTAAAATTCCAACAATCATTAAAGTCATTGCTCTATTGCCAGCATCTAAAATAAATAAAAGTCCAAATATATTTCCCCACTCAGATTCTTCCGGAAACCATAACTTTCCTAAATTTAAAGAACCGCCTTCACTTGCAGCAACTACCCAGGCTTCTTCTAAAATTAAATTTCCAGAAGCATCATATAAAGAACCAACATAATTTATCAGTAAAAGGTCTATAAAAACTAAAAATGTGATAAAAAATATTGTTATTTTATTATTTTGGATCTGTGGAAATAAAATAATAAAAAAAGCACATGAAGCATATATTATGAGAATATCACCTTCCCAAATTGACAAATGAGCGATGCCAAATAAAAGTAATAAAAAATTTCTCCAAAAAGATAGCAACTTTGGCCTTTTAACTTTTTGTTTTGCGTTATCAAGAAAAATCATAAGTCCAACGCCAAAAAGCATTGAAAATAAGCCCATCATTTTATATTCAAAAAACACTGAAGAGATCACAATAACAACCCAATCTAATAAGTTTTCCGCACCATAAGCGGAGTGATTAGATAGAGCTGTAATAGGTAAGCCAAATGATATTACATTTATTACAAGTATCCCAAGAACAGCAAAGCCTCTGATGAAGTCGAGATTTGTTATACGTGAATTTTTATTCATTTAAAGAATATTAAATCATTTAGTTTTTTTTATCTAAACACCTTTTTATTAACTAATAATGATTTAATTAAAGTAAAATTTAAGTTATGGATAGTGGAAATATTATCGGATTCTTTAAAAAGTTTGATATATGGAGATTAATTTGGTCTGGAATATTATTAAGGGTATTTACTGCCATAATTGATGGAATATTTAATTTAGGGATTCAGGACATACCTAGTTTCAATTATTATATTTTTGCGTTAGCTTTAACATACACTATTGTCTGGATGTTTAATAAAAGTTACGAAGAAGAAGATTAAAATTTATATTTTTTTTCGTAAATCCTTATTGGACTTTTTAACGATTTCATTTTTGTAGCTTTTATGTATTTCATTCTCTTTTTTAACCCTGTCTGATTTCTCGCTATTAATTTCTTCTTGAAGAAACTCAATTTTTTCCTGCATTTCTTCTATCTTGTCTCTCATTTCATAAATAATTTTCACACCATCTAGATTTATCCCTCTTTGAGAAAGGTTTGCAATCTGTATTAATTTATCAACATCTTCTTGAGAATATCTTCTTGTACCCCCTTTTGTTCTATAAGGTTTGATTAATCCTTTTTCTTCGTACGTTCTTATTGTTTGTGGATGGATACCAGATAAAGTTGATGCTACTGATATAAAGTACAAAGAAACTGTTTTTTTATCATTCATATAAATATCCTCTGTATTCCTCTGGAGCCCCTTCATACCCTTCATCTCTAAACTCTTCTAATTTCTTCTTTCCAGTTCTTGATAATTTGGAAGGAGGTTTTATAGCAACTCTTACATATAGGTCTCCAGACCTTCTACCTTGAGGAGAAATGCCTTCTCCTTTTATCTTGAAAGATTTACCACTTGGTGTACCTTGGGGGATTTTTAAGTTAACTATTTTTTCAAGCGTCGGAATTTTTATTGTAGCACCAAGTGCAGCTTCAGAGAAAAGTAGAGGAACTTCTAATACTAAATCACTACCATTTCGTTTAAAAAATTTATGAGGCTCTACTCCTACTTGGACTAATAAGTCACCATCTGGAGCACCAGCATCCCCAGGCCCTCCATAACCTCGCAATCTAATTACAGTTCCATTATCAACACCAGCCGGAACTTTAACTTTGATAGTTTCATTTTTTATTACTGATCCCTGGGCTCTACAAGCTTTACATTCTTTATCTATTACATTTCCCTGACCCTTACAGGCTGAACAAGGTTGGGCAAAAGAAAAGAAACCTTGGTTAGATGCTGTTTGCCCACTTCCACTACAAATATTACATGTATGAAACGCGCTTCCATTTTCCGATCCATTTCCTCTACAGTCTTCACATATAACTTCTTTTCTTAAAGGCACATTAGTTTCTATTCCTGATGCGGCATCAGTAAATGAGATAGTAAGATTTGTCTGATATGTCTGACCTTTTCTTCTACCAGAACCTCCAAATCCAAATATATCTCCAAATATATCTCCAATATCTACATTGAAGCCTTGGCCACCTGAAAATCCTGAAAATCCAGAAGCACCCATTGCTCTAACTTGATCGTATTCTTGACGTTTGCCTTCATCAGACAAGATAGCACTAGCTTCTGATATTTCTTTAAACCTTTTTTCCGCTTCTGTATCCCCAGGATTGAGGTCGGGATGATTTTCTCTTGCTAGTTTTTTGTATGCTTTTTTAATGTCTTCATTGCTTGCGTCTTTTGAAACACCAAGTGTGGCATAAAAGTCTTTTTCTAGCCAGTCTCTATTCACTTTGAACTTTAACCATTGCTGGCCTTATTAATTTATCTTCTAATTTATAACCTTTTCGTAAAACTTCTTCAACTATTTGGTTCTCACCTTCTCCTGAGTGTTCTACTGCCTCATGATATGAAGGGTCAAATGCTTCACCAACTCCTGGCACTTCCGTTATATTTAAATTTTCGAGGAAAGTAAGAACTAATTTATACAATGCTTCAAGTTCTTTTGGCTCTTCTGCTTGCTTCATTGCTATTTCAAAGTTATCTATCAGTGGAAAGAGTCCAGTCAATATAATTGACAGAGACCCTAATAATTGATTTTCTCTATCTTTTTCAGTTCTTTTTTTAAAATTATCAAAATCTGCAGCAAGTCTTAAATAGTCGTCTTTTATTTTTTCGTAATCTTCTAAAGGTATAGATGCAGATTCTTGTTCTTCAGAGGTATCAATATTTTTTTCATCATCTTTTTTATTAGATGATGACTTTTTTTTACTCATCTTCTTCTACGACTTCACCATCAACAACATCACCATCAGAATCTTCATTTTCATTAGCTTGGTTTTCTTGTTGGGCTTCAGCATAAAGTTTTTCGGCAAATGATTGACTAGCTTTAGTTAGTTCCTCTATAGAATTCTTTATTTCATCAAGACTTGCATCTTGATTTTCAAGGACTTTTGATAAACTATCTTTACTTTCATTAATAGATTTAATTTCATCATCAGTACCTTTGTCTTTATTCTCTTCAAGCATAGTTTCTGTAGATGTAACCATGCTTTCAGCCAAGTTTCTTGTTTCAACAAGCTCTTTCTTTTTAGCATCTTCATTTGCATGCTCCTCGGCATCCTTAACCATTCTTTCGATCTCATCTTCTTCAAGCGCAGTACCACCGGTTATTGTTATAGCTTGTTCTTTGCCAGTTCCAAGATCTTTTGCGTTAACATTAACAATTCCGTTAGCATCAATATCAAAAGTAACTTCAATCTGTGGTGTACCAGCTTTAGCAGAAGGGATATCAGTTAAATTAAACTTACCTAATGATTTATTTCCAGAAGCCATCTCTCTTTCTCCCTGAAGTACATGAATTTCTACTTGAGTCTGTCCATCATCTGCAGTCGAAAACGTCTCAGATCTTTTAGTAGGTATAGTTGTATTTCTTTCAATCATTTTGGTCATTATGCCACCCTTTGTCTCAACTCCAAGAGTTAGAGGAGTAACATCAAGAAGCAATACATCTTTTACATCACCTTTTAATACACCAGCTTGAATAGCAGCACCTGAAGCAACAACTTCATCTGGGTTTACACCTTTTGATGGGTCTTTTCCTGTCATAGACTTTACAACCGTTTGAACTGATGGAATTCTAGTTGATCCACCAACTAGAATTATGTGCTGAATATCAGAAAAAGACAATCCCGCATCTTCCACAGCTTTATTTACTGGATCTTTTGTTCTATCTACAAGATCAGATGTTATTTTTTCAAACTCACTCCTAGATAGTTTTTCAAGTAAGTGCTGTGGCCCCGAATCATTAGCTGTAATAAAAGGTAAGTTAATCTCTGTTTCAGTTGTAGAAGAAAGTTCTATTTTTGCTTTTTCAGCACCTTCTTTTATTCTTTGCATAGCCATCTTGTCCCCAGAAATATCAATTCCTGTGGAAGATTTAAATTTTTCAACTAACCAATCCATCACTCTTTCATCCCAGTCATCGCCACCAAGTTTTGAATCGCCAGATGTTGATTTAACTTCGAAAACACCTTCAGAAATTTCTAGTACTGAAACGTCAAATGTTCCACCACCTAAGTCATAAACTAAAATTTTTTGATCTTCATTATTCTCTAGGCCGTAAGCTAAAGCAGCTGCAGTTGGTTCGTTTATTATTCTTAGTACATTTAAACCAGCAATTTGACCCGCTTCTTTAGTTGCCTGCCTTTCTGCATCATTGAAATATGCAGGAACTGTTATTACAGCATCTGTAACATCTTCACCAATGTAGCTTTCAGCATCTCGTTTAAGCTTTTGTAAAATTCTTGCAGAAACCTCTTGAGGTGTATATTCTTTGTTTTCAAACTTTTCTTTCCAATTTGTACCTATTTGTCTTTTTATTGACCTAACTGTATTATCTGGGTTTGTGATTGCTTGTCTCTTAGCTAGCTCACCAACTAATACTTCTTCACCTTTAAAAGCAACAATAGAAGGAGTTGTTCTATTTCCTTCCGCATTAGCTATAACAGTCGGTTCACCACCTTCTAGAACTGCTACAACACTATTTGTAGTACCTAAATCTATACCTACTGCTTTACCCATTATTGATTTCCTTTCCTAACAAAACCCTTGAGATTATTGTTCTCTTGGTAAATGCCCTCTAACTCTTGGATAAGAGACAGGAGAGTGAAGAAAACATAGTTTCTTTTTGTTATAAATGCTAATTACAGTTTCACACCCTGAAAAATCGCAAATACGACCTGATGTGTAGCTTTTTGATCTCCTTACTCCAGGTTTTACTGAAGAAGCTGTTAGTGTAGAACTCATAATATTTCCTTTCTTATCTAACTTTAATTAGTAATAAAATCTAAGTAAATTTACTTAGATTTAATATAAATATACTATATTTGTAAATTAATACAAACTTTTTTTTATTTTTTACTAAAAAAACCAATTCTTTGATTACTTTTAATGCTGATATTATTGAATAATGAATAATTTAGATTTTCATATAGTAGGTCTAGGAAATCTTGGTTCAGCGTTTTTAAAGGGCTTAACAAATCTTGATAATAACTTAACATTTCACCTTTATGAGAAAGAACCAAAAATTATTGAATCTATTAAGGACAAATTTAATTTTGATGTAAAAAGTGAAATTGATGTTATTGAAAGCGGGATACTTCTTTTATGCATTAAGCCTAAAGATTTAAATAAATTTTTAGACACAAATAAAGATAAGATTTCAAAAGATGTATTAATTTGTACAGTATTAGCTGGTGTAGAAACAGCCTATATCTCAAAGTTTGTTGGAAATAAAATTATTCGCCTAATGCCAAATTTATCTATAAAAAATAATAATGGCTTTATTCCTTATACAAAGACATATAAGGAAGACTATTTATCATTCCTTGAGTTGCTTAGTGGACTTGGTTCAATTACAGAATATGAAGAAGAATTATTTCATATAATCACTGCAATATATGGAAGTGGTCCAGCTTGGTATTTAGAGCTTTCATCAAGAATTGTAGAATCTGCGACAAAGCTAGGCCTTTCTAAATCTGAATCTAATAAAATAATAAATGAACTTTTAAAATCTTTACCTTCACTAGTTGGTGGAGATGAATTTAGTAATATCGTAGAAAAAATAAAATCACCTAAAGGAACAACAGAAGCTGGTATCAATTCGCTTAACAGTGATTCTTTTGATAAAATTGTTTTCAACGCAATCAATGCTGCAACAGAAAGATCAATTCAAATATCAAAAGAAATAAATAATGAATAATCAAAAAAAAGAGAAACAAGTTAATGATTATATTTTATTATTCTCTGCAGGAGCAGCACTTGGGACAATATTTTTGTGGGGAGCTAGCTATATTTTCCCAGAGGGAGAAATAGTTGAAGGTAGAAGAGTATTTGAAAACATTCCAAAATATTTACAATATTTGTTTTACTTACTTAGTGCCTCTTCAATCTTCATTTCCGGTTATTTATTTTCTTTAAGGGCAAAGAACTGGTCAAGAGGATCTAAAGAAAAAAGAAAAGTAAAACTAAGCCAAAGATTATTAAGTTTATTTGACGGACTTTTAATGAGAACACTACTTAGATTCAAAGCTGCTGGATTGATGCATTCAATGATCTATGTTGGCTTTCTTGGATTGTTTGCAGGAACAATAACTCTTGAGATACACCATCTAATGCCACCATCATTGAAATTTTTACAAGGAACAACATATTTAGTTTATTCTTTTACTTTGGAACTTGCCTCGTTAGTTTACTTAGGAGGCATAGCCTGGGCTTTATACAGAAGAATATTTGGAACAGAAGACAGATTAAAAACTAAAACCAAAATGGATGATTATTTAACTCTTCTACTCCTTGGTTTTATGGGTGTATCTGGTTTAACAACTGAAGCTGGAAGAATAATAGTTGAAGGTTTTCCTAATTATGAAAAATGGAGCTTTGTAGGATACTATATTGCAGAGTTGCTACCTATAGAAAATGGAGTTACTTTTCATAGAATTTCATGGATTCTCCATGTGATCTCTTTTTTTGTATTTTTAATAGTCCTTCCTCAATCAAAGCTTCGTCATATAGTTACTTCACCAGTGAATATGTATCTAAGTCCAAAAGATAGACCAAAGGGAGCTATGAGAGACATAGGTAATCTTATGGAATTAGATGATATAGATACAGTTGGAGTTGAATTTATTGAAAATTTTACTTGGAAACAACTTGTTGATTTAGACGCTTGTACATCATGCGGAAGGTGTACCTCTGTTTGTCCAGCAAATTTAACAGGTAAACCCTTAGATCCAAGAGAAATCATCCTCAAGGTTGGCCAAGTAATGTCAGATACAGGGGACCCACCTGTTCCAGCTACAGTAACAACACCAATAGACCTTAAAGTTAAATCTTCTAGTGTATTTGAAAGAGTAACACCAGAAGAGGTGTGGGCTTGTACCTCATGCAAAGCTTGTGATGAAATCTGTCCTGTAAATATTGAAATATTAGACAAAATATTAGATATGAGAAGACACCTTGCATTGATGGCTTCAGATTTTCCTACCGAGCTAGGTAAAGCTTATGTTGCAATGGAGAATTCATCAAACCCATGGGGTGCTTCACAAAATGACAGAATGAAATGGTCCGAAGGTTTAGATTTTGATATCCCACTATTGGAAGAAAATAATAAAGAAGAAGTAGAGTACCTTTATTGGATTGGATGTGCAGGAGCATTTGATGATAGAAATATTCCCGTCACGAAAGCGGTTGCAACCTTACTTAAAAGGGCAAATGTATCTTATGCAGTTTTAGGACCAAAAGAAATATGTACAGGTGACTCAGCAAGAAGAACAGGAAATGAGTTTGTATTTCAACAACTTGCAATTCAAAATATTGAAAATATGAACAATTTAAACGTCAAAAAGGTTATAACCCAGTGTCCACATTGTTTTAATACTATTGCTAATGAATATCCTCAGTTAGGTGGTAATTTTGAAGTAATTCACCACAGCCAGTTACTAACAGAGCTTGTTCAGTCTGGAAAAATAGAAGTCGGATCTGCTGACAAGCCTTATTCGGTAACATATCATGACTCGTGTTACCTGGGAAGACATAATGATATATATACAGCCCCTAGAGAAATAGTTGGATCTATTGGTGGGATAGAAATTAGAGAAATGAAACGCCAGGGTACAAAAAGCTTTTGCTGTGGTGCTGGTGGTGGAAGAATGTGGATGGAAGAAAACACTGGTAAAAAAGTTAACATAGAAAGATCCCAGGAAGCTATTGATACCGGCGCAGATGAAGTTGCTGTAGCTTGCCCCTTTTGTTACATCATGATGGATGACGGCGTTAAAGAGCTTGGTGAAGGAGAAAACGTTAGGGTTAGAGACGTATCATTAATTTTGTTAGATAATTTGAAAAAAGATTAAATATTCTCACCCAAGAAGAATTTTTTTATATCGTTATTTGAAGTATTTATACAATAAATTACATATATTGCGGTTGTAAGATTTCCTAAAATCATGAGAAAGAATACCCAAATTGCTGCAGAATAGTTACCTTGTCTATAAATCATCCAAATTGCAATAAGTATAAATCCGGAATATAAATCGACTAAAGAAACCACCCCCCAAGGTAGCGTTGGAATAACAGAGTCAAATAAACTTGTCTCATTTTGCGCCCATAAAATAACAATTATCATTGCCAAAGAAATAAAATAAGATATTACTTTTGTTATAGTCATACACTAGATTTTAAAGTAGAGATTAACTATATGCGAAACAATAAAATATTTTATAGAATTCTAAAATTGGACAAAAATGTCTATAACGAGCTAATTGTTGAAAGCTCGTCTTTACAGAGGGCCGTTGTAATATGGATTGCAAGCTACTTGATAAGCGTCCTTGCAATATTTACATTATTTAGAGATTTTACTAATTTTTTAAAAAATAATTTATCATTAATAGCAAACGGTCTTCCGGAACAATCTGTACTTGAATTGAGAAATGTTATTTCCGCACTAGAGGCAACATTTAGTTCAGAAACTACGTTTACTGATTTAATTACTACCTTGGGAACTGGAATTGTTTCTTCATTAATTGGAATAAGTTTTATTTTTGTTGTTAGCAAATATTTATTCAGGAAAGAGCCAAATTTAACTCATATAATTATTATTTTTGGTTTCGCTTCTGTAACTGGACTTTTAAACGTTCCAATATTATTTATTAATTCATTTGGATTTAAAATCGCAATATTATTTCTTGCAAGCATATACTCACTTGTTTGCTTAGGGTCAGGATTAAAACAAGTATATTTTCTAAGAAATTTTGAGATAATATTATTAGTTTTGGGATCAAGTATTGCTAGTTCATTCTTATTGCAGGGGTTTTAAATGATAGCTGGTGTAATACTTGCTGCAGGTGATTCTTCAAGGATGGGTTTTCCAAAACAATTAGCTGAATACAAAGGAAAAACAATTCTTGAAACAGTTATAGATACTGTAAATAAAAATTTTAGTGAAACATTGGTAGTACTAGGTCATGAGAATGACACAATTACAGAAAAACTAGACTTTAAAGAGAGCACAATATTAATAAATGAAAATTGGGAAGAAGGAATAGTCTCATCAATTAGAACTGCCTTATTTTATTTAAGTGATAATAAAGAAATTCATAGTGCAATGATATTTATGGCTGACCAGCCTTCAGTAAATAGTAAAATTATTGAAAAACTAGTAAATATAAAGAACAAAGAAGATGAAGTAGTTATTTCAAAATATAGATATAAGCTGAATTATCCAATTCTCATACCAAGATATTTTTGGAATAAGCTTGAACTAATTACGCACGACAACCTACTTGGCGAAGACGATTCATTATATAAAAATTTTGATTTAATTGATTTTTTTGATTCCTCTGAGTATAAATCTAAGATTGCTAATTTTAATTTTCTTGAGCCAACAGATTACGACGAACAAAATGATTTTTAGAGTGGGAAAATCTCTTTAAAAAATTTATTAACTTATGTATATTTTTTTGTACAATTTAATAATGACTTCAATAAATTCTATAAACGGTATGACTCACATAGAGGCCACAAAATTAAGAAGAGCTAGAGTTCGTACCACAGTAACATTTCTACAAATTGCATCATCGAGATCTGGAAGGGCCCTACTGGCAAAAGAAACTGGAATTAGTTCACCAAAATTACTTCACTGGGCTAAAAGAGCAGAATTAATGAAAATAAAAGACCTAGGAAGGGATTATTCAGACTTATTAGAAGCTGTGGGGGTAGAAAGTATCTCTGAACTTAAAAGAAGAAATCCAGAATCACTACATGAATCGATGACTGCTATGAATCAAAAGCAGGAAATCGTTGACCGAATGCCATCAATTAAAAGAGTTTCTAAATGGATAGATGAATCAAAAGATATCGATATTAAGGTCTCTTCTTAGTTAACCAACTATCTATCATTAAATTGTGGATACAAAAAAATTACGAATTACTGGTGCACAGTTATCTTTTTCAGTTGGAGCAATTCAAGAAAATAAGTCAAAAATTTTAAAAACCCTAGAAGAAGCTGAAAAAATTAATTCAGACGTTGTTGTGTTTCCTGAGTTGTGTATTACTGGTTATCCTCCAGAAGATTTACTTTTAAGAGAGAGCTTTGTTGGTAAAAATTTTGCAGTCTTAGAAGAGATAGCTGAATTTTCTGGAAGAACAAGTGGTGTCATTGGTTTTGTTGACAGGAGTTTAGATGAGCAAACTACAGATAATGTTGACAGAAAGATCACCAATGCAGCAGCAATAGTCCAGAATGGAGACGTTAAAGGAATTTATCACAAGTGTTATCTTCCTAATTACTCAGTTTTTGATGAAGCTAGATATTTTGCAAAAGGTATAAAACCAGAACAGCTATTTTGGTACGAGGATGTTGGTGTAGGAATAAATGTATGTGAAGACATCTGGATCGATGATGGGCCAGCAGAAGAACAAGTTAAAAGAGGAGCATCTTTAATAATAAATATTAATGCATCTCCTTTTGACATTGACAAAACAAAATCAAGAAAAGAAAAAGTTATTAATAAAGCCAAGAAATTAAATGTTCCAATAATTTATTTGAATATGGTTGGAGGGCAAGATGAGTTAGTTTTTGACGGAGGCTCTTTTGTTGTTGGATCTGACGGGCATATTATTCATCAGGCTTCGCAATTTATTGAAGAAGTCTTCAGTTTCGATATTGATTTAGAGATTAAAAATATAAATTCAAAAAATAAACTCACGATAAATGAAAAAACTTCTGATATACCTAAAATCAAAAGCACAGAGCCTTTAGAAGAACTTGAATCTATGTATTCGGCTTTAAAACTTGGATTATCTGATTATGTAGAAAAGAATAATTTTGAAAAAGTTTTAGTCGGTATTTCTGGAGGGATAGATTCTGCTTTAACAGCAACTATTGCTGTTGATTCGCTATCTTCTAAGAATGTTATTGGCGTTGCTATGCCGTCAAGATTTAACCCGGCGTCTTCCTTGAAAGATGCTGAAGAATTAGCAAAAAAATTAAATATAGAATTAAAGACAATAAACATTGAAGAAACTGCTGAAAAATTTAAAGAGCTTATTGGGTTAAATATCGAAGAGAGTTTAGAAAGTGTTGTTAAAGAGAATATACAGGCAAGAATAAGAGGCAATATATTGATGGCTTTATCAAACCAGCTAGGAGCAATGGTTGTTTCAACAGGAAATAAGTCAGAAATGGCAGTTGGATATTCAACTTTATATGGGGATTTAGTAGGTGGTTTCGCCCTATTAAAAGATGTATATAAGACAGAAGTATACAAACTTTCTAATTATCGCAATTCAATCTCAGAGGTAATACCAAAAAATATTATTGATAAGAAACCAAGTGCAGAGTTGAGTGAAGATCAATATGATTCAGATACACTTCCTGAATACGATTTACTAGATAAGATAATAAAAATGTATATAGAGCTTGATTATTCATCCGAAAAGATAATTAAGTCAGGTATCGAAAAAGATATTGTATTTGATATTCTTGAAAAAATAGATAGAAATGAGTACAAGCGTAAACAGGTTGCCCCTGGTGTTAAATTAACTAGTAGAGCTTTTGGCAAGGATAGAAGGATGCCTATAACAAATACCTATATAAGAGAGAGGTATTGAAAATGTATTTAATTAATGGAAAAGAAGTTAAAAAAGACGACTTCAATATTTCAGTTGAAGACTTAGTTGTTTGGAGAGGTGATGGGATTTTTGAAGCTATAAGAATTCACGGAGGTTTTTTATATGCATTAGATAAACATATGGAGAGATTTAAAAACTCTGCAAAAAAAATGTATTTTGAAAATATTGATTTTATCCAAATAGAAAAAGACTTGATTGAAGTAGCTTCAAATTTTGATACTGGCTATATGAGAGTAATAATTGGTCGAGGAGATTCGATTGATGATTTTAATATATATATTTTCCATCAAGAACCAGTTTCTTTTCCAGAATCTTATTCTTTGGAGTCACAGAAAGCACACTGGATGTCAGGTGGAGATTTTCAGATAAATGAGATTCATAACATAGCTGCAAAAACAACATCCTATGCAATGAATATGAATCAAACAAGGCTTGCTGAAAAAAATGGATTCACAGATGCATTGTTAATAAACAGAGATGGAGTTGTTCTTGAAGGCCCTTCTTTCTCAATAGGGTGGATAAACAATGGGGAAGTCTTTGTTCCTGATTTAGATCTTGGGATACTAGATTCTGTAACAAGAAGATGTTTAATTGAGATTGGAGAAGGTGGAGCATTTAGCATATCAGAAAAAAGAATATCAATTGATGAACTATATAAAGTTGATACAGTTTTTATTCTATCTACTGCTAAGCATGCAATCTTTGTTAATAAGATTGATGAAGTTGAATATTCTAAAGACCCCCTTGTAAGTGTTATAAAAGACTCATTTAAAATTGAAATTGAAAAAGAAAAGACTGAAAAACTATAAGGCTAGGAGGTTCAATGAGATTAACACAATATTCTCACGGTTCTGGTTGAGCGTGTAAACTCGCACCTAGTGAGCTTTCTCAAGTTTTGAGACAATTCGAACAACATAAAGCATTAAAATCTGAAAATTTAATCGTTGGCTTAGATCACCCAGACGATGGTGGGGTAATTAGTATTGGTGAAACAAAAATAATACAAACTGTTGACTTCTTCACACCTATTCTTGACAATCCCTATGACTGGGGAAGGGTTGCGGCAGCAAATGCATTGTCTGATATTTATGCAATGGGAGGAGAGCCCGTCAGCGCACTACAGCTAGTTTGCTGGCCAAGAGAAGACATAAGCTTTGATATCTTAGGCGAGGTAATCAATGGTGGGCTTGACATTATGGCTGAGGCAGAATGTACAGTGATTGGTGGCCATAGTATAGATGATAAGGAACCTAAGTACGGATTCTCTGTGACAGGGATAATTAAAGATACTCCATTTTTGAACAATACAATCTCAGAAAATGACAAATTATATATAACTAAGCCACTGGGCATAGGGATTATTGCAACAGCAATAAAAAAAGAAATGGCCTCAGATGAAGAAATTTTAGAGGCTACAAACAATATGGTTTCCTTAAATAAAGAGGCACTTAGATTTGCAAAAGATAATAAAGCAAATGCTATAACAGATATAACTGGTTTTGGCTTACTTGGTCATTTAACAGAAATGATAAATGGAACAAAGCTCTCTGCTGAAATTAACTCAAAGGATGTTCCTGTAATTAATGGAGTAAAAGAGCTGCTAAAAAAAGGTATTTACCCTTCAGGAAGCAAGAGAAACTTAGACTCCATAGAGGAAAAGTTAATTTACGAAGTCAGAGAAGATGAAATTAAAATATTATCTGACGCACAAACAAGTGGAGGCTTATTAATTTCCTTACCTAGTGAAGTAAATGTCAATCTTGAAGAAGTAAAGAAAGATTATAAGATTGATGTTTGGGAAATAGGTGAAATAAATTCAAAATATAATGAAAAGATAAATATTATTTAATTAATGATTAAAACACTCACAAAAATATTTGCTTTCAGTACGATAATAAAAAAATTAGTTGAGACAAAGAAAAGCAAGACTGAAGGGGTAACGCAGCTTCACCCTTCAAAAATACATGGAAGAACAGTCTATATTCGTGAAAAAGAATATTTTATTAGAGAATCTTACGTTGAAGGAACTACACCTATAGTTTTCTTACATAGCTGGGGTTCAGACTCACTGGGAAGTTGGTTTAAAATTTTACCAAGATATGAATCAAAGAATTCTTTTGTTGCTATTGATCTTAAGAACCATGGAAAATCAGATGCAAGTTGGGAGCGGTGGGATGTTGATGAAAATGCAGATATCGTAATCAGTATTTTAAAAGATTTAAATATATCAAAATGCAACTTAGTTGGATGGTCAATGGGTAGTGCGGTTGCGCTAAGTGTTACTAGAAAAAATCCAGACTTAATAAATAAGTTAGTTTTAATTACTCCATTTAGCTGGCAAGGCTTTACTTCTGAGTCAGTATTATTTAAATTATTTATTGCAGTAGTGAGGGTTCGAGAAAGACTTTTTCCTAATGCAAATCCACAATCAAAATATTCATTTCTTAGAAAATCTAATGCAGTCAAAAATGAATATTCAGACTGGGCTTGGAATAATTTACATAAGTCAAAAGATAATTTTATTTATGCTGACGGAGGTAGGTTCGTAGTACCTTTTGATGCAAGGCCATGGTTAGATCAAATAAATACACAAACACTTGTCTTAACAGGAGGCAAAGACACCCTTGTCCCAGAAAAGATTTCTTCTGAAGTAACAGATGGTTTAAATAATGTCGAATCTGAAATATTTATGGATGCTACCCACGGGATTCCATGGACACACGACCAGGAACTTGCTGAAGAGTTAGATAAATTCTTTAATATATGAAAAATGTTCTTTTTGTAGCTCCAACTACTTACCCAATACCTTTAACAGAGAATATAGAGAAAAAATTTAAGTACTTAAGTGAAGTTTGTAATTTATATATTTTTGCATTTGCTGAGAAAAAAATTGAATTTACAGCTGGAGCAACGAAACTTTTTCTCTATAAGAAGGTAAAAAATAGGATACTAAATTATTTTAAAATATTTTTATTATCAACCTTCACCCTCCCGTCGGTGATTAGAAAAAATAATATAGAGATAATTTCATATCAAGATCCTGTATCAAGCTTCTTTTCGATATTGGTTTTAAGGCTTAGAAAAATAAATACAAAAATAATAATAGAGACACACGGAGATTTTATTGAAACGTTAAGTCTTGAGAAAAACTTGTTATTTCCTAAATTGTATAAAAAAGTATTTTTAAGCATGGCCAGATACACATTAGATAAAGCAGATAAACTTAGGGCAGTATCATCTTCAACAGAAGCGCAAGTTAGAGAAATAAATTCAACCAAAGAAATTACTAGATTTCCAGCATGGGTTGATTTTGAAAATTATAAAGATATTAAA
>Ga0208261_1000206_pt1 | contig 25229 bp, 25 predicted proteins | sample Knorr_S7_td_DCM__FD_185595 | JGI IMG/M metagenome (GOLD analysis project Ga0208261, IMG submission 185595) | Marine microbial communities from Southern Atlantic Ocean transect - Knorr_S7_td_DCM_ad_131m_LV_B (SPAdes) (version 3) | ecosystem: Environmental > Aquatic > Marine > Oceanic | place...
CTGATCTGTGGGAAGGGGAAAATAGGACAGCAATCGCAACAGGGATATTTGTAAAAGTAGATTTGTTGAGTTGAGGGAGAAGATTACGTTAAAAGCAAAAAACCCCGCCACTAAGTGGCGGGGTTTTTAAAGTTATTTTTCTTACTTAGCGGGCTACGCCTTTGCCAAGTGCTGAAATAGCTGCATTCCCAACAGGAATAAATGCACAAATTGCTAGTGCAGTACCTATTTGAGAACCAAATTCTCCCATTGAGAGAATTTCTGTTGAAGCTCCATAGTCCATACCACCTAGATCAGTGATAGCGACAAAGAGCCATGCCCAAATCAAGTTAAGATTTGGACCGATTATTGGAAGTCCTTTAAGCATCCCATTAACACCTGCAGTGTCGAGAATGCTGTCAAGGACAGCAACTACACCCTGGAAGAGCATTCCTAGAATGATCAGAGTGAGAATTGTTGACATCATGGAGAGGTACCCCTTTTATAGTTGTAACTCGATTGGCCTCACCGGACCAATCGAACTGTCATACGCTAAATTAGAAGAATCAAATGATGCGGTGGTGGATCCTGTTTGAAGTTTTTTTAATATTTTTTGATTTTCCTTTTTTTTCGACCGAAATGCAGTAATATTGCCCGTTTATACTAAAGATCGGCGGTTTTATGCGGAAAAAATCTTCCAATAAAGCTCTTAAATCTTTATTTATAATGTGTTTTTTTCTTATTTCTGCCTCTTTTTTGGCCCCTGATGTTCTTGATATCTGGGCTTCAACACAAAAAAATGATTTTCGCCGCGAACTTGCTAGAGACTGGTCTGAATCAATAGGTGATTTGAGTAGAAAGATGCAAATTGATGAAATAAAAGAATTTTCTGAGCGCATAATTGACGGTTCCTCTTCAGGAGAGATGCTGGAACCTTTAGCTAAACCAGTTTTGACTATCAGACAAAAGACCCTTCCAATAAAGGAGGAAATACCCAAAGAGAAAGAAGTAGATGTAACAAAAGCTGAAGTAAAATCCTTACCGTCAAGTGATGAAGAATCTATTTTTACACCAATTAGCTCTACAACTTTTCTCCCGTCAGTAACCGCAGCGGTAGCAACAACCACCACAACAACTTCGCTCAACTTGGAATCTTCTATAAAAGCTCGAAGGACAGCTACGTTCGAAGATCCGCTTAGGGTTCTTGCTGTAGGCGACTCTCTTATGCTTGATTTCCAATATGGACTAGAACGAATTTTAGAACCGAGAGTAGATTTAAATATTGAGGGTAGAGGTGCACTTGGATTTGGTTTTACAGTTCCTTACTGGGATTGGGAAGATGATGTAATACCTGATTACAACTTAATGGTTGGAGAAGTACGCCCAGATGTTGTGATCGCAATGATTGGAGCCAATGAATTTCAAGGGTATGCAATTGAAGGAGAAGATCTTGAACCAGGCTCTTCTCGGTGGAGTGAGGTTTTGACTGATAGGGCGCATGATGCGATTTCCCATTGGTTAGCAGATGGAGCGTATCTGTATTGGTGGAGCACGCCAAGAATGTCGGATCCATCCTATCTGACAGATAATTTGAACAGTATTTGGGATTCGGTAGTAAGTGATTGGTATCCGGAAGCTGAAATGGTTGACAGTATGAAAGTTTTGGGTGACGAAGAGGGTGAATTCCGGTGGAATATGGAAATGCTTGATGGCTCCATTGTCCCTCTTCGTAAAGAACATGGTGTCCATTTTTTTGAAGTAGGAGCCGATGCTTTATCTAGACAATTTGAAGAAATCTTAGAAAAAGATGGATGGGTTAATAGTCTGCCACCGGAGTCTTAATCGTCTTTTTCTAGTTTTTCTTTCAGTAAAGAGATTTCTTCGACAAGAATTCTTATGCGATTTTCCATTCTTGATAGTTCATAAGAAAAATGCATAGCTAATAGCAAAAGGAACCCTATTGCTAAAAGTAGAAAAAGAGTTGGCTGGTACCAAATATCAAGTTTTTCAGCAGTCCAGTCCAGTATTTGAGGGACGGCAGAAATAACCGCCAATGCTGTTCCAACTGTTAGCCACAGTATCGAATATTTAGCTTTTAGAGCTTTAAGTCGAACCAGTCTAACGATTAAAAACAAAGCTCCTAAAGCAAGAACAGCTATCAAAATATGCGTAGATGAACTCATTTAGTTAATCCTTTTTCTTTTTGTGAGTACTAGCAAGTAAGACAATCAAAAGTCGTAAAAAGTAATAAATTAGGCGAAAGTTACGATTAGACGGCTGCCCGGCAGATCTTTCTCGCATTTTTACTGGGATTTCTGAAATTTTAAAACCATTTTTTGAAGCTATGAGCAATGCCTCCACTGAGTCCATATATTCGACTGGATATTCCTTGGCAAAAAGTTTGATAACTGGTTTTCTAAAAGCGCGAAAGCCAGAAGAGGTATCAGTAAATCTCTGACCTGTATAAATTCTCACTAAGAATCGGAGAAAGTTCATGGCTGCTTTTCTACTTTGACCAACCTCGTAAGAACAGTCAGTAGCGAATCTACTCCCAACCGCCATATCAGAGTGTTCAAGCTCCGAAAGTAGTGAAGATATTTGTGTTGGGTCATGTTGGCCGTCCGCATCAAATTGATATGCACAATCAATTCCTCTATCCATGCAGTAACGAAAACCTAAGCGAAGAGCACCTCCAATTCCGAGGTTAAAAGGCATAGAAAGGCAGACACAGCCAAATTCTTTAGCGATATCGGCGGTTCCATCTGTGGAACCATCATCAACTACAATTATTAGATGGTCCGGAAAGAGGCCTTTAATTTCACTTATAACATTTGGAAGTGACTCCGCTTCATTGAAAGCTGGAATAATAGCTGCAGTTTCCATAAAAAGAACAGTATCCTCGCTTGATCCTTTTCATTCGGTATTTAAAAAGCATCGAAGTCCAGTAATTCAAATTCGTTCAGTTCAAAATTATGGTCTGAGTCAAAAAAATAAACCACTAAGTCCAGGGGGCTGGGTTGAAACTTTCTTGGGACCTTAATTCCCGTCATCTGGAAGCTGTCGTTTTTGCCCCAATAAGTAACAAAGGGCGTTCTGTGGTATCGAGCGATACTTGAGGCAAGGGGAGCTATTTCGATAGGAGTATGAACTGTATTTAAGGGGAGTGTTTTGAGGAGAATAGCTATTTTAAGTCCGCTTATGGAAATTTTTGTACTTATGAGAAGAGCCGATTCGGATACATGCAAGTAGTAATCAGCACCTGGTCTTGAAAGTCTCCATTTCAAAAGTTCTTTATTCCAAATAGGGGAAAAACCAGAGGAGGATGTCAAAGTTTTAAAATCAAGAACACCTTCTTTTGTTAATTGTTCGACTTGATTGAATTCAAATCGAAGTGTTTTCATGTGAGTTCTTGATTTTGAGAGTTTTAAAAGTCGAAAGTCAATAGCGGGTAGCTTTTTCCAGCCCATTGCTTCAATCATTCGTGGTGAAGATTGAGAATTTGCGACTCCGAGAATCCCGTCTAAATTACCGTCAATCCCAGCTTTGTAACTATTTTCTACTGTTTCACGGAATAACCCTTTGCCGCGACTATCAGGGGATACAGCTAAATCAACACCTATACCCAAAGTAACTTTCTCTCCAAGATGATTTTTGAAAATTTTTGGAATTAAGGCATAGTTACTTAGCTGTTCATTTTTTTCAAGAAGATACCCAACGCAAGCAGGACCGAAAGGATTCTCATGGTATTGCCACTCAAGGTATTCAACTGATACCAAAGTTTTAGGCTTGAAGGTCTTATTTAATAAGTTGGCAGTTGATCGGAGATCTAAGTTTTCCATTTTTTATTTCTTTGCAAATAGATCAATAAAGAGATACCTATAAGAAAAATGGAAATGCCAAACACGAAACGGAAAGTAGCTCTACTGGAGCAATTAATCGATTTGCTTATTGTGGGATCTCCTATTTTTGGTTTAGGGTTCACATAAACTTCGTACGAAGGAGAATCTTCAGTAAAAGTCCCAAAAATTGGACTTCTGCAAGAGACCTCAGGAGTACTCTCAAACGAGAAAATCCCCCCACCAGGTAGCGGCCGAGAAAAAGGAATTAAGGAAATCCATAGTCCAAGAATGACTAGAAGAGTTGCACAAATAGGTAAAATTTTGTTTTTCTTCACAGCATGCTGATCCTATACGGGCGGTTAGCCTCACCAAGTGTTTAGAAAATACTACAAAGGGTGTTTAATTGCGTCTATTTGTTTCCTTATTGCTTGTAGCTCTACAGAATCGGCTTTTAGAAATCTCTCACTAGAAGAAAAAAAGACATCGACTACAAGTGTGAGTGTTCAAGAGATAACTACTACGACAGCAATATTGCCGACTTTAACGCCGAGCACTGTTTTTCAGACAACTTCTTCATTAGAAGAATTGACACCGACCTCCTCTTTAGTAATTGAAAATGAAATAGCAGTAGAAACAACTTTTTTAACTGATCAGACAGATGATGAAGAAAAATCAGAAAGAGAAGTTATAGATCTACTCGAAATGCTAATTAGAACTCCAAGCAAAAATGAACCTTTAAGGGTTACTAGCATTGGGGACAGCGTTTCCTATGATGCGGATCCGGCTATTAAAGCAGTTTTAGAATCAACTGGAGTGGCGACTGTAGAAAATAGGTCATTTGGAGGAGTTGGTTTAACTCAAAAAGGATTCCAGACCTATTTAGTGGACTCTCTCAATACAGAACCGGAAGTTATGACAGTAATGGTCGGAGGGTGGGATTTAGCATTCGCAGAAGAAAGTCAGGAAGAATACGAACAAATTGTCGAAAATTCAATAGAGGAAATCTTGAAAATTTCTTCTTTGATCATTTGGATCGGTATGCCTCCTACTCCTGAGGCGGAAGGTTTAGAGGAAACTCGACACTTGGTAAATCAAATTTATAGAGAAATTTCAGATCGGCAAAAAGAAGTTGAATTTATAGACACAGATAAGTTGCTTGGTGACGAAAAAGGCAACTTTGTACGTTTCGTAACTGCCCTTGATGGTGAAACTTATCAAGTGCGTAAAGTGCGCGATGGTAAGGATGATGGGCACCTATGTCCATTCGGAGCTGGTCTCATAGGTAGTTCTGTTTTTGAAAAAATTGTGAAATATTTTTCACTTTTCCTCGAAGAAGAGGAATGGTGGTTGGGGGAGTGGACCAGGGATCAACGTTACGATGACCCCCCGCAAGGATGCTCATATAAGCCGATTAAGTAGTTTTTGACTTTCCTGTAAATCTTTTAACTAATAAATCAAGAGAAAACGCTGCAAGGATAACTAACGATGTTTCGGCGGCCGTGCGATAGCGGGTGTTTCCAAAAGTTAACGCTGCCGTAAATGTAACAATTGGAATCCAAGCAGAAGTTATAAATAGAATTTCTCTTCGTTTTTTCCATAATTTTAAAATAGCAATTAGAGAAAGCGGTAGTAAAAGCAAATATTGACCGAAACCAATTAAGGAAATTCCAAAAGAGCGACGATCGGCAAGGACGTCGAGACGGAGTTGTTCAATGGGTTTGTAAGCGCCCCACATTCTGCCGATACGTGCAGGAGCTACAACTGTTACTAGTCGCTTTTTGTTTTCAGTAATGTAATCAAAGGAACGATCTCGAACAACAATATCTCGTTGTGATTCGTCAAGCAGTTCACCATTCGTTCCATATGGTGGGGGCTGACCGCATTTGAGTTCCCAGTACCCAATATTTTGCCCATAGTAGGTGGAATCACAATTAGCTTGAACTAAGACTGTGCCCGCACCATCAGAAAGAAAAACGTTTTCTTCAAAAGAGTAAAGATTTCGAATTACCCATGGCGAAATCACTAGGAGAGCCACTAATCCGATAGATAGGTAGCGAAGTATTTTTACACGCCATGAAAATTCTTTCTTAAATAGAATGACTGCGGCCACCAAGGGAAGATAGATAAGTAGTTCAGCGCGACATAAAGCTGCTAAACCGCCAACGCAGGCAAATATAAAAGCGTTTTTCATGCTCAAATCTTCAGCAAAATTCAATCCGGACAGAATGCATGCAAAGGCCGCAGTGATTGCACACGTTTCAGCCATCAGTAATCCGTCGTTAATCCAAATAAATGCATAAGTAGCGGTAAGAGAAGCAGTAATTAAGCCAAGTCGTTCCGAACCTATCTTTTTTCCAATTAAACCAGCAAGGAATATCGAAGGTACGCCTAAGAAAATTGAAAAAATCTGCTGTTGGTAAACGGTGGTGAAATTTAGAAAAGAACCGATTGATAATAGTAGGGTCCACATTGGTGGATGTCCTGCAGTAGGTTCTGTGTGTCCTATTGGAGTGATTATTTCAACGAGCTCTCCTTTGATAGGGACTAAATCAATCGCTCCAAAGAGGTAACGGAATGGTTCAGTAAAGCCAAGACCGTCTGCAAAAATATTTGCAGTTAAATGATAAGAGGCAGCATCACCACTTATTTGGTTATTGGCAGCTACAAGAAAAAAGTACAAGAGGCGTATAAGAAGTCCAAAAAGACAAATAAGCAATAAGGCTTGATTAAAACCTAGTTTTTTGATTGAGGAATATTTCTCTCGAACTTCTAGAGAAGTTTTCAAGTCGGGTTTAATTCTTATCATTGTCTGGAGACTCTGCGTTTACTATTTCCAGTTGCGACGAGTCCATTGTTGAAGCTATATCACCAAGGGTCTGCGAGGAAGCGTCTTTAAGAAAGTCACGCATTTTATTTTCCATACCTTTTCTTCCAATCCAAGCAATTCGACTTGTGGAGCGTCCAACGTTTTCTAATTGGTAGTACTTTTCGTCAGGATCAAATTCCCAAGGATGACAGTAGGTCCAAAGAACCTCTCCATAGGAAGATCGACGTACGCCCATCTTTCTAATGATCGAGGGAAAGAGTCGGAAGTAAGCCCCTCCTAGATAAGGGATAGTGAAGCCGAGGATATTTGTTACAGGACAAGGGAATTCGATCACTGAGTTAAGCCACCTAAAAGGGTGTCTTGGTAAACCGTCCCATCCGTAAAGAGGATTTTTTGCAGGTAGAACGCTTGAAGAATAAGTGAAACCGACTCTTTTCAGAATAGGAACTGCCCAGCGAGTTTTGTGTGTGAGTGACATTGTCGGAGCCCGAAAGCCATTTATCTCTTGCCCGGAAATTTCTTGAAGTAGTGTCTTAGCTCCACTCAATTCCTGTTCAAATTCGTCTGGGGTTAATAGTTGTAAGGGGATATGTTTATGGGAATGTAAGCCAATCTCATGCCCATCTTTTACAGCTTTATTTATTATTTCTGGATGGTTTTTCGCCACATCGCCTACAACAAAAATTGTTGCACGGATATTCATTTCAGAAAAAAGATCTAGAACTTTTTCTGTCATTAACTTTGATCGGTCTTCGAACTGGTCTGAAGGTCGAAGATCCTCAACGTCCAGAGTGACTGAAATATTTTTAGTCATTTTTCAACTTCTGAAAAAGAAACTGCTGATTGAATAGTATTTATTTGAGCTCTCCTAACCCTTTCGAAGAGAAACTGTATCCCAAGAGCAGCAAAAATTATTATCGAGATTTCAGCTGAAACACGGTATCTAGTCGTTCCCATGGTTATAGCAGCGACAAGTGTTGTAACAATAGGAAGTGTCATTAGGGGTAACAAAGTCCCTTTTTTGTGTCTTAGTTTTATCAGACCAAGAATTGACAGGGGTAGAAGAGCGTAATATTGAAAGAGTCCTATAACAGAAAGGCTAAAATTTCTTCCTTCAACAAGTTTGTCTGCGCGTAACTGCTCTATCGGAGAATAGAAACCCCATAAGCGAGCTATACGTTTCGGTATGGCGTGAGTAAAAAGACGTTCTTTGTGTTTGCTTGCGTAATCAATACCTCTTGATCGATATTCCTTATCACGAACGGATTCGTCAGTAGGTTCACCATCTTTACCCACGGGTTGCGGTAAAGCGCACAAATATTCCCAGTAACCCTGCTTGTCACCAAAGTAAGTTGCGTCGCAATTGGTCTGCGCTAGTAAAATTCCTGAGCCATTAGATAAGAATACGGGTTCCTCAAATTGGACCAGATTTCTAACAACCCAAGGCGTCATTACTGAAATAACAATAATTCCTACGAACAGGTATCTAACTAATCGCTTTTTTAACGTTTCTGATGAATTGCGAAGAATCGGTAATGCTAAAAAAGGAATAGCGAACAGTAATTCAGCTCTCGTAAGAACTGCTAAACCGCCTACTACAGAGAATAAAACGAGTAGTGAAAGTGAGTTTTTATTATAGAGGCGGGCAGAAAGACCAACGATAATCGCCACTATTGGTATCACGAGAGTTTCTGACATTAGAAGTCCGTCATTTAACCACAAGAATGCGTATATCGAAGCTATTCCCGCAGCGATCAGTCCACTTTTCTTACTACCTACTTCACGTGCAGCCCATCCAATAGCGAAAACGCCTACGGCACCTATTAAAGAAGAAAAAATTTGTTGAGTGAAAACACTATCTAATCCTATTAACACCGGAAATGCTAAAAAGAAAACCCAGAGAGGTGGGTGTCCAGCAGTTGGTTCAATGTGTCCTACGGGAAGGTGTCGATTAGTGGTTTCGGCCATCTGTGTAGACTCTTCAAGAAAAAGCAACTCTTGAGCACCTCCGAACATGTATCTATAAGGTTCAGTGAACCCGAGACCATCAACAAGCAAGTGGGAAGCGTGGTGATAGTAAAAGGCATCGCCATTTAAAGGATCTCCTTTCTCAACAAAAATTACGTATAGGACTCTTACAAGAAAGGCAAAAAGAGATATCAGGAGTAGTTGGAAATGAAATGGTTTTTTTTGAAGAGTTAAAAGGTTGGGCAAAAGATTACGTATTAAAGAAATTGGTGTAGTCATTTCTGATGAGAGCCTTCAAGTCTTAGTAACTTCTTCGTGATAATCCTGCTCCACGTTCACAGACCAAATATCGTGATCAGCTCCGAGGATGTTTTCGACACTTAAAATAGCTGTAAGCATTGAATGGTCTTGATTGTTGTAACGGTGCATACCGTTTCTGCCGACTGGAAAAACATTCTCAGCGTTTTCATTTAACCATGCTTTTATTGTTTCGACGTTTTCAAAATAGTTTTTGTCGTACATCGGATAGGCCTTAGGCATTCTCACTACATAAGATTCTTCAACGCATTCAGGATTTAACAATCCAAGAATATTCATTTCTGACTTACCTAAGCTTATTAAATCAGCGTCTGGGGTGTTCCAGATCTCATCTCCTTCGGTGACGAAGTATTCTAGACCTAGGCAAGTTTTTCCGTCTTTAACCAAATAAGGGGACCATCGTCCAAAGTTTTGAACTCGACCAACTTTTACATCTGATGAGTGGATATAAATCCAGTTATCGGGAAAGCCTTCATTTTCCGGAACTACCAGTGCAACAGTTATGTGTTCACGAAAAGTCAGTGAAAAAGCAGCTTCTTGGACGTGTTTAGGGGCTGGCGGGTCCATCGCTAGAAGCAGTTTAGAAATCGGCATTGATGAAATTATGTGGGAAGTTTGAAAAGCTTCCAATCCATTTGAAGTCTCAGTTATTACCTCATTCGCTTTACCATTTGAATGGTTGATTGAAGTAACAGGGTTTTGAAAAAAAACACGACTACCTTGCTCTCTTATTAGTTCGTGACATTTCTCCCACATCATGCCGGGACCCAGTTTCGGATATTCAAACTCTTCAATCAGACTTGTAATGTCTTTCTGGTTTCTTCTGGGCATTAGTGAATTTAATACAGCTTTAAAAAGAGAGAGGTTTTTTATACGTTGTGCCGCCCAGTCAGCTTGTATTTCACTTGCGTCAACACCCCAAACTTTTTCTGTGTAAGTCTTGAAAAATATTCTGTATAGTCGCCAACCGAATCTACTTGCCGTCCAACCTTCAAAAGTACTTATATCTGAAGGCTTCTTAACTCTTACCCAAAGATATGAAAGTACACATAGGAAAGACTCCCAAAGGCCAAGATTTCTCAATGCATTACTAGCTTTAAGCGGGTAGTCATAAAAGCGACCTTTATAGAATATTCGACTCATTCGGGGCCTTAACAGAAAGTCACCTTCATCGAGGATCTCATGCCATAGATCTGAAACCATAGGAACTTTCGTGAAGAAGCGGTGGCCGCCTATATCAAAACGCCATCCGTCTCTTATTTCAGTGCGGCTAATGCCCCCAACAACAGAATCAGCTTCGAGAACGTTACTTTTTACGCCTTGTTTCCCAAGATGATATGCAGCAGTAAGCCCTGCTGGTCCAGCTCCTATAATAATTGGCTTAATAGTTTGATTGTCTTTAATAGTCACTAATACGGATCATAGAAGCCAAAAGGGGCAGGGAGGAAAATAAGTGAAAAAATTACTTCTATTGGCCTGAGATATTTCTCTAAGTCATGTACGGGTACTATCTATTTGTGATCAAAAAAATTGATTTTCAAAAAAGCATGTTTTGGGTAGTTGCCAGTGTAGGAATTTTGTTTGGCGCGATTTTCAATTTTTTACCCATGACACCTCTTTGGCTTGATGAAGCTCAATCAGCCTCTATAGCCGGAGAGAGTTTTTCCTCCCTCGTGGATGCTTTGCGTCGTGATGGTCATCCCCCTCTTTACTACTTTCTTTTAGGGGTCTGGGCTGATTTATTCGGAAATTCAGATTTTGCTTTGAGAGCTTTTTCGGGTTTTTTGGGTTGTTTGGCGATTGTGATGACTTGGTTTGCAGCTCGTATGCATTTGGGTAACAAAGGGTCACTAATAGCCGCTTCTTTAATAGCATCAAGCCCTTTTTCGATTAGATACGCAACAGAAGTTCGCATGTACTCGTTAGTCATATTTTTACTGCTGTGTGTTTATGTGAATTTTTACAGAGCTACGAAAAATTCAAATATTAAGAACAGGCTTTTCTATGCATTGGCTGTTGCTTGTTTATTGTTGACGCATTATTGGTCGCTCTTCTTCGTTTCAGTGCTCATATTGGCCCTTTTGCTTAAAGTAAAAAGAAGTTTAGGCGAAGAAAAAAAGAATTATAAATCGTTAATAATCTGGAGTATGGGAGCCTGCGTTCCTTTTGCTTTCTGGTTGCCGGTTTTTTTCGAGCAGTTAGAACACACAGGAACCCCTTGGTCTAACGCTCCAAGACCAACGGTTGTTCTAGCTTTAACTTTGGAAGCTTTTGGTGGAGGAAAAGGCTCAGAGGCCCTGTTGGTAGCAGTAGCGCTTTCTTTATTAGTCGCACTTGGAATTTTCACGCGAATGGGTGAAAAGGGATCTATTTTGGAAATTGGATTAAATGAACTCTCTTGGCTGAGACAGATCTTTCTTATTTCTGCTTGCACGATGCTTCTTGGGTCGACAGTAAGTCTTTTAACTAACACAGCTTTCCAAGGTCGATATGCAGTTTTCTTTTTCCCTTTTGTTATCTTCTCATCCGCTCTGGGGTTGTCGAGACTCCCCTCAAAAGCGACGCTTTCACTTCTCGCATTATTATTGTTGCTCTGCTCTGTGTCAGTTGCTAGAGAGCTTTCAAGAGACAGAACTCAACTTGGGGAAATAGCTTCAGTTATTACCAGTGAAGGAAAGAAAGGAGATTCGATTGTTTTTTGTCCTGATCAATTAGCTCCAGCAGGAAACAGAGCTTTAGGTGATGGTTATGAATTGTTTACTTACCCTTCATTGGGAAAAGGAGAGAGAATTGACTGGTATGACTACAGGGAGCGAAATTTTGAATCGTCACCTTTACTCGTAGCGGAAAATTTTTTAGCTAAGAGCACCAGTCAGCAGAATATTTGGCTTGTATGGATAGATGGATTCGAGTCTTTTGGAAAGCAATGTGGTTCATTCAGATCGGAATTGAACAAGCGACTTGGTGGTGGGGAAACCCTAGTGAATGCCGATGGTGATGATTATTACAATCCAGCAAATCTTGTCCGGTATGACAGTGAAAAGTGATGGAACATAAGAGAAGTAAATCAGTTAATCGGGTGATCAGTAAAAATTCTATTCGTGAAATACTTTCAGTATTACCAGCATTTCTTATTTCGAAATGTCTCGTTTTTCTAGCTTGGTTATTAAGCAGACTGCTGTCTGGGACTTTCGACCCAGTGAATGGAGAAAGGTTCGAAAGGGGTCTGATGGCATGGGATGGCGATTGGTATGCATCGATTGTTACAAACGGTTATGACGATGTAATTAGAGAAGGGATTCGATTCTTTCCTGGGTACGTAATTTTAGGTCGTTTTTTCAATTCGTTCATTCCAGGACCTGCATCTGTTGCTTTGATTCTTATTGCAAATTTGGCCTCCTTGACTGCCTTGCTCGCAATTAAAAAATTAGTTTTTCTTGAAACCCATGACGAGCAATTGGCAAAGCGCTCCGTCTGGATACTGTCTGTTTTCCCATCCTCTTTTGTCCTTACGTGGGCGTACGCTGAGAGTCTTTTCTTGACTTTTAGTATCTGTTGCTTCGTGGCTCTTCGAAAAGAAGACTGGAAGTCAGTTATTTTTTGCTCATTTGTGGCTGCTTTACTTAGGCCTACCGGACTGCTTCTGACTATTCCCATATTCTGCGTAGTTTGTAAAAATTGGAAAGTAAGCCCAAGAAAGATTGCATTTCAGCCGAGTATCGCTTTGCTCAGCGGATTTATCGGGAGCGGTACGTATATTCTTTGGGCTTCACTCAAGTTTGATCAGGCCTTTGCCCCTATAAGAGCACAAGAGTCATTGAGGGGTAGTTTTGTAGATCCTTTTTCTCGCGTTATCAGAGGAGTGTGGAGAGTATTAAACGGGGCATCCGCTACAGAAACTTTGCATGTAGTTTCTGCTTTACTGTTGCTATTTCTGTTGGTGAAACTCTTTAAAAATTGGCCTCTGAGATATGGGCTTTTTTCTGCTAGTTGTGTAGCGGTAGCGCTTGGAGCAGAGAACATTAATAGTCTTGAAAGGTACGCTTTAAACGGGTTTCCAATAATTTTCGGCGTTTTGCTACTTTCAAATCAACGAAGACTACGTTTCGCTGTTCCTCTTGTCTCAGCCTGTTGTATGGTTTCATTATGTGTGTTCGCGTGGCTGGGTGTGTACGTCCCGTAGAGTAACTCTGTTCAGCAGGGTTCCCTTCCATGACTCCAGCGCTTACCTGTGAAATACTTATAGACAAGTTCCTTTGCACATTCGTCGTTTAATGAAGGAGCATGCGTCCAATTCTCTCTTTGAGTCAAAATTGAATTTGGTAAAATTTCCTGTGTTTTTGAAGACCAAGCGGCAGGCGTGATGGGATCAAGTAGCCCGCCAAGTATTAGAGCTTCAGTTTTAAATGATTGTGGAAAAGGTTTCTTTAAGAGCGTTTCACCTGGATTCCAAATTGCACAAATTTTCTGAAGAACCACTTCTCTTTCACTAAGAGCAGAAGCGAGAGGGGTCGAATACTTTTCTATAAGGGGATCATTTTTTGGTAGTTCGTCAAGGCATTCTGAAGAGAATTGTGCGCCTTCACTTAATTTGTCTCCTTTTGAATATCCAGAAATGTCGACGGTCAAGAGGGAATTCATAGCTTCTGCCATTCTTCCATTTAGCGCCAGCAGCACGGCTTTTGGAACGATTTCCTTTCCATCTGGATGGGCAAGGGATCTTACTAATTCAAGTGCAAATGTTGAATCGTCGACAGAAATGCTTTTCCCAACTGTCGAAAATATAATCGGATTTGTTTTGAGTTCCAAAAGTAAATCACCGAGGCATTCAGACATGAGTTTTTGTGTATTTGAACAAGCAGAGTTCTCTTGATCAGAGATGGCGAGACGGCACTCTCTTATTTTTTGGCAGTTGTCAATAGCAAAATTTATTGCACGTTCTGACTCATAAGGCAAAGAGTCATAAGCCGCAACGTGTCCCGGTAGGGGTGAATCTAGAACAACACTGTTGACTGCTGCTTGATCTATTGCAAGTAGCTCGAGTGCTATTCTTGAACCAAAAGAAACTCCATATAAATTCCATTTCTTAATGCCTAAAACGTTTCTTAAATCCACTATGTCTTCAGCTATTCCCCTGATTTGATAGGAGGAAAAATCAATACCTTTTAGGGAGAGCCGTGTTTTACAAGCTGAAATTGCTTCTTCTGTCAAATCCTCTTCAACCTCCCAGCAATCTAATGAAGGTTTAGATTCTCCTGAACCTTTTTGATCGATCAGAATCAGATCATTAGAATTTAGTATTTTAGATTGGGGTGTAAGCCACATATATCGATCAGCAATCGATCTTCCGCCTGGCCCACCGTGAAGAAAAAGAATTGGGTCATGCTCAGCTTTTGATGATTTGATTACTGCAAAAGCTGTGCTTGACTCACCTTGCTTGTGGTAGTAGCAGTTAACACTTAATCGCGTAGGTACTACTTCTCCAGGGCATTTTTCAACGTGCTCAGTGGTGTATTCAAGTGTCTCGGGAGAGGAGGCGCAAGAAGTAATAGAAATCAAAAAAACCAAAGTCAGGAAGCTTAAAATAAGCCTAATTTTCACTTTTTAAACGTACATGATTTAAAGAGGAGCTAGTTAAATAGGCGAAAATTGATTTCGCTGTCACAGGTGCTTGACATTCTATAAATATGAATTTTAAAGCAACAGAAAATAAGTTATTAATCGATTGTGAAAAATGCACAAAACAAGAATCATTACAATGCGAAGATTGTGTAGTTACTTTTTTATGTGGAGATAATGATTCAACCGCAGTAATAATTAATCTCGAAGAATACCGATCTATCAAGAAGATTGCAGATGCAGGGTTAGTGCCCCCATTACGCTATTCGGAGGCGATTAGAGTTTTTTGACGCTTCAAGCTCATAAAATTCATCATGACTCTTGAGTTGAATAATAACTTGGGTAATGAGTATTTTGAAATAATTTCAAATCTGGCTCCAGAATTGGGTTTGTCTGCATTGGGTGTCACTAATGCAGAACCCTTTGTGGAAACACGGGCAGAAATAGAGCGGAGAAAAGCTAAAGATCTTCATGGGGGAATGCAGTTTACTTTTCGAAATCCTGAACGTTCCACAACTCCAAAAATGATAATGAAAGATGCAAAGTCGCTAATTGTAGGGGCTCTCAGGACTCCAGCTCCACGTCTTGAAAAAGTATCAAATGAAGCGCTAAGAATAGCAGCCTATGCTCGAAATGATTACTACAGTCTTCTGCGTGAAGCGCTCACTGTGATTTCTGAAGTACTGAAAAAAGACGGCTGGAAAGCACAGGTTATTGCTGACGAGAATTCTTTAGTTGACCGTGCAGCGGCTATCCGAGCGGGTATCGGCTGGCATGGGAAAAATGGAAACGTTTTAATCCCTGGACAAGGAAGTTGGTTCGTTTTGGGATCTATTGTTACAAATCTCGAACTTCCAATAAGTGAAAAAGTTCAACAAGACTGTGGCGTTTGTAAGCGCTGTATAGATGGTTGCCCTACAGGGGCAATCATCGAGCCGGGAGTTGTTGATGCAAGAAAGTGTATAGCTTGGCTTGTGCAAGCTCCAGGAATAATTCCGCATGAATATAGAGAAAGTATCGGACACCGTATTTACGGATGTGACGACTGTCAAGAGGTATGTCCAGAAGGAAGAGAACATCGTAAAAGTGATGAGGAATATGATATTAAAGCGGATTATCTAGCATTAGAAATTTTAGAAGCTGAAGACAAAGAGCTTTTAGATCGTTTCTCGTCTTGGTACATAGCGGAAAGAAATCCTCGCTATTTGAAACGTAACGCACTTGTTTCGATCGGTAATTCAGAAGAAACAGAAAATGAACTATTTAAGTCTCTACTAAAGAAGTACTTGTTGAATTCTGATCCTATTTTGAGAAGCCATGCAGCTTGGGCGAGTATTCGTTTGGGTCATGATGAGCTTGTAGATATAGCAAAAAGTGATTCTGATCCTCTGGTCGTAAAAGAAATTATGCTAGCTGAGGCAGAGGGCTCCTTATGAGAAAGCACATATTAATTACTAATGACTTTCCACCAAAAGTTGGAGGAATCCAGTCATACCTTTGGGAGTTGTGGCGGCGCCTACCAAATGAAGACTTTTTTGTGTACACGACACCTTTTTTTAGAGATCAAGAATTTGATTTTGAACAATCTTTTCGAACCGTTAGGTCAAGGCAAAAAGTTTTGCTTCCTAGTTTTAGAATCAATAAAAAACTAGAAAAACTAAGAAAAGATTTTGATCCCGAATTACTAGTTTGGGATCCGGCATTTCCACTAGGTGTATCAGCTCCATGGGCTCACATTCCATACGCGCTTGTTCTACATGGGGCGGAGTTAGCAATACCTGGAAGATTGCCTCTTGCTAGATCACTTTTAGCAAATACCCTAAAAAAGGCTTCTCTGGTGATCTGCGCTGGGAACTATCCAGCTGAGGAAGCGGAGCGAACGGCGAAGCAAAGTCTACCAATAGTTGTTATTCCGCCTGGTGTTGATACTGAAAGATTTAGTCCCGCAAATACTTTTGAGAAAGAGGAGGCACGAAAAGGTTTCGAAATTCCTAACGACTCGACAGTGATTCTTGCACTAACTCGTCTAGTTCCTAGAAAAGGTATAGACGTGTTGATAGAGGCAGTTAAAATTCTTAAAGAAACCTATCCAGAGTTACTTTTATTAATTGGGGGAACAGGTCGAGATGCTCGACGGTTAGAAGGTTTGTCGAAAGGGTTAGCTTCTAACGTTAAATTTTATGGGGAAATTTCGGAAGAGGCTTTACCTGATTTATATAGAGCAGCAGATATTTTTTGTATGCCATGTCGTTCTCGTTGGGGAGGTCTAGAGCAAGAAGGTTTTGGAATAGTTTTCCTAGAAGCAGCAGCTTCGGGAATTCCTCAAATAGCGGGCAAAAGTGGAGGATCGGCAGATGCGGTGGCAAATAATGAAACAGGTTTCATCATCGATGACCCTAAAGATCCGAGACAGTTGGTGCAAACGATTGAGAATCTTTTACAGAATTCAAAAAAAATAGAATGGATGGGTTTGAATGCTCGTAGACGAGCTGAAGATTATTTTTCATACGAACAGCTATCAAAAAGTCTTATTAAGGCACTGGACTCAGCAACTCTTAAGTAGAGTTTTAAACGGAGGGCAATATGAGCGATTATGCGAATCAAAGAAAAGTAATTAAAGCTTCCCCACAGAGATGTTTTGACATGGTGTCAGATGTGGAAAAACTCTCCGAATGGACGAACGATATTAAAGAAGTGAAAGTTCTAGTTAGGGATGACAGTAATCGCCCCGGCGACGTGTCATTTCGAGCGGCTGCAATGGGGAGGAGTACCAATTACACATTGAGATACTCCTATGGCTCCAATCCACTTAGAATCTCATGGCGTTTAGTGGAAAGCGATTTAATCCAAAGAATGAATGGAAACTATGAATTTCATCCTTCTGGAGAAAATGGTGAAGCGACCGAAGTTATTTATGATCTAGATGTAGATCTACTAGTTCGTTTACCGGGTTTCGTGAAGCGACGAGCGGAAAGCAAAATCGTTCATGCAGCAGTCGATGATCTGAAGGAAAGGCTTGAAGCCAGCAAATAAGAAACAGAGGTTTTAATTTTAAAATTTTTTACGCCTGATTTTTACTTCTTCTTACGGCATCAAGCCAATTTTCATAGAGTTTTTCAGAAAGGTTATTATTACCGTTTGGCAGAAACGGTTCATCCCCTTTCCATAAATTTTCAATTTCTTTCAATGATTCCCAAACACCGCCTGCTAAACCAGCAAGGAATGCAGCGCCCATGGCAGTTGATTCTTTATTGGAAGAACGAATTACGGGGATTTTAAGTTGATCGGCTTGGAATTGCATTAGTAGATCCATTACCGAAGCTCCTCCATCTACTTTCAATTCTGTTGGAGTTGATATTTCATTATTTTTAATCGTTTCAAGAACGTCGCGAGTTTGAAAAGCCATAGCTTCAATTGTTGCTCTTGCTAGTTCAGCTTTTCCAACTCCACGCGTGAGGCCAACAATTATTCCTCGGGCATCAGGATCCCACCAGGGGCTACCTAAACCAGAAAAAGCAGGGACGATAACTACACCTCCGCTGTTTTGAGAATCCATAGCTAGTTGTTCGAGCTCTGAGGCCTTATTTATTATTCCGAGTTCATCGCGCAACCATTGAACTGTCGCTCCTGTTGAAAAAATTGAACCTTCGACCGCGTATGTTAGGGGGGAGCTGGAGTCCAATTTCCACGCGACTGTTGTCAAAAGTCCATCGTTAATCGGAGGTGGGTCTTCACCCAGATTGGTGAGTATGAAAGAACCGGTTCCGTATGTGTTTTTAGTGTCACCAGGTTTGAAACATGCTTGACCAAAAAGGGAAGATTGTTGATCGCCAATAGCACTTCTAATAGGCACTTTTTTACCAAGAGGCCCATCAGCTGATGTCGAGCCAAAATGCCCTGATGTAGAACGAATTTCTGGCAGTGAATTAATAGGAACAGAAAATAAATCGCATAATGTTTGGGACCATTTCCCTTCAATAAGGTCAAACAACATACTCCGAGAGGCGTTTGATGGCTCAGTTGCGTGAACCTCTCCATCCGTAAGTTTCCATATCAACCAAGAGTCCACTGTTCCTAAACAGAATTTCTTTTCTGGATTCACTGAGGTTGTTTTAATCATCCATTCGAATTTTGAAGCAGAAAAATATGGGTCTAAGACTAGGCCTGTTTTAGATCTGATTTCGCTTAGGTAGCCCTGCTCGAACAACTCTTTACAGCGTTTGGTTGTTCTGCGATCTTGCCAAACAATTGCATTATGTAAAGGTTTTCCAGAATCTTGGTCCCAAATTATTGAAGTCTCACGTTGGTTGGTTATGCCGATGCAAACAATGTCGTGTCCCATTTCTTCCACTCGTTCTGAAACTTCTTTTAGGGTATTTGCTGCAGCAAGCCAGATCTCTTCTGGGTCGTGCTCGATGAGGCCAGGTTCAGGGTAGAACTGAGTGAATTCTTGTTGGCAGGTAGTGAGAATTACACCATATGGGTCGACTGCTAATGTCCTGACGCTCGTAGTGCCTGCGTCTAGAGCTAGAACTACTTGCAATTTTGTTCCTTCCTTGCTTAGGAGAAATCTTCTTCAGTCATGAAGCTTGCATAATTACTACATAATACAGGGGCACCTTCTTCAGGAGGGTCTCCATCAGTGACAGGCGCATTTATGGCTTCAAGTGATTCATTTTGTCTAACCATTATTTGCACAAAGGAAATATCTGCACCTGCAATTAATTCAGATGCTGTGCAGACCAGCATTGCGAATGCAAGGCGGTTGCTCTTTGAGTCGTCTTGAGGGAAACCGTCAAGGCTATCTAAATGTATTTCTAGTAAAGCATTTTCAAGGATGGCACCGATGACGCTACTGCCTTCAGCAAATGGAGAAACGAGTTGTGTTTCTTGCTCAGTCAAAGTAGGTCCAGCTAGAACTTGGTCCAAGATAACGTTTATTGAACCGTCTCCGGAGATTTCTCGATTAACAGCCTCGAGTTTCATTTCGCCATCTGGATTTGCTTTAGCTAAGAATATTTTGACTGTTTCTTTAGGCGCGGGTGGTTCAGTAGTTGTCGAAGCAGGTGGCAGTAGCGCATCTGGTAAATTTGAAGAAAGATCCCTAGGGTTTTCATCGAGAGGAATAGTGCAACCAATCATTGAAGAGATGACGATTAATAGAGTGAGAGTAGTCAAGTTTTTTTTCATAAGGATTCCTCTCTTGTATTAGGTAATTCGATTACGAAGCGAGAACCTGTAAGTGATTTCGTTATTTTTGGATCTTCTACCCATACTTTCCCACCGTGAAGTCTGACGTCTTCCTGTACGAGACTAAGGCCTAACCCCGTTCCGCCATCATCGCCTCGCTGCCCACTACTTGAACCTCTTGAAAAACGGTCAAAGATAATTTCCCTTTCCTCTTTTGAGATACCCGGCCCAGCATCCTCTACAGCTATTTGGATCATATTTTCATTTGTAGAAACTTCTATAACGGTAGCTCCACCCCCGTAACGTTGCGCATTGTCTAAAAGATTCGAAAGAGCCCTTGCGAGGCGTCTTTTATCAACGCTTATAACCAGCGAGTCTGCATTAGAGGGAAGCGTGTAACTAATGGAGGTATCGTTTCTGGTGGCCGCTTGGATGAACTGAGAAACGTTAACTTCTTCTAGCTCTAGAGATGCAGCACCAGCGTCGTAACCAGATATTTCGAGAAGTTCAGACACGAGACGATTAAATCTTTCTAAATCACGCGATAGAAGATCGAGTGCAGTTTGAGATCTGACTGAAAGCTCATTTTTTCTAGATTCAAGAACTCCGACACTTGCTTTAAGTGTGGTTAAAGGACTTCGCAGTTCATGGCTTACTTCAGATGCAAAACGCGCATCTCTGTGGATTCGTTCCTCAAGGGCTCTAGCCATTTCATTGAAAGATTCAGACAGTCGGTCCAGATCAGGATCACTTTGTCGAATTAACCTCGTATCTAGACGACCTCCAGCGATTGCTTCTGCCGCTTCTCTTACGTTTCTCAGGGGACGTAATGTTCTTCGGCTTATCCACCAGCCGAGAAGTGCGGCTAGTGATGTAACACCTGCACCAGCACCAAAAAGAATTATTCTGAGATCATCAAGAGTTTCTTCCAGGTCAGTTAGATCTACTACGGCAAAATATGCAGCGTCGAAAACCTGAAGTGGGATTCCTAAAACGAGACGAGTTTTACCATTTATTTCTGCTCTTAGCTGTCCTGCTCTGAGTTCGGTGACACGGTTTAAAATATTCTGAGGGATGTCTTCCCTGTCTAACTCTTGAGAAGGAAGCCAGTCGTTTCCAATTCTTATTAAACGTTGACTTCCTTCGATTTTTGTCATTGAGTCGACAATTGACGGTAGGTCTTCCACAGAAGATTCTGGTGTTAGCTGATTAGATAAACGAGTGGCATTGGTCGAAGCAAACGCTGATGCTGCATTTTCACGACTGTCGATAAGTTGTTGTCTGGTAAGCACAAGAGTAACGCCAGAAAGTCCGATCGATACGAGCAAGCCTCCGACTGCGAAGAAGAGGGAAATCCTAGTTCGGAGACCGAGTTTCAATCTGTGAGAAGTGTTTTCACTTTTGTTGTGGTTTGTGTTTGACATGGTTGCTTACTTCGTTTAACCGTAATCAAAATTGGGTCTGAAGTTTGTAACCCATTCCTCTTACAGTGACCACGTATTTTGGATTCGCGGGATCGACCTCAACTTTTGTTCTGAGACGTCTGACATGAACATCTACAAGTCGACTATCACCGAAATAGTCATATCCCCAAACTCGCTCAAGCAAGTCCTCACGACTTAGAACTTTTCCAGGGTTGGTAGCCAGTTCTATCAAAAGTTTAAATTCTGTGCGTGTTAGATGGACTTCTTGACCGCTTATTCTAACCATTCCTTCATCGGCGATTATCTCAAGCTGATCAAATGAGAAATTTGAAGGCGTTCCGATAGTTTTAGATCTTCTGAGAAGCGCTCTAACGCGTGCAGATAATTCCTTTGGATCAAAAGGCTTCCTTAGATAGTCATCCGCTCCAGCTTCTAATCCGGCTACCACATCGTGACTATCTGAGCGTGCTGTAACCATAACGATTGGGACGTCCCCTAAACGTCTTATTTTTCGGCAAACCTCGAACCCATCGATTCCTGGAAGCATGATGTCTATTAAGACGACATCGCTGGGCTGTCTTGAAAAAGAAGCCAGCGCATCTTCGCCATTGGAGGTTTCTTCGACCTCCCAGCCTTCTTCCTGAAGAGCGAGACTGACGGCAGTGCGAATTCTCTCGTCATCTTCTACAGTTAGGATTCTTACACTCATACTTTAATGTTGCCTCATTTCTGGGTTAATTGTGGCATTTTGTAAAGATTGAAATTTCTATAAGTCTTTATTTGGTTAAGTGATTTGATTTTAAGGCTTTTTTCGTCAATGTTCTTTGACAATTATTAACAATCTATTTGACTGTTTATTATTAATTCTACTACTTGGTCAATCAAGTGTTCAGACGCAGCTACCGTAATAGTGTCGCTAGAGAGCTCTGAGGAGCTTTTCAAAAGGCTTACTTCATAATCTTTTGAAGGGTTAGATTTTGAAAGATTAATGGTCTTAATCACACCCCCAGCATTCTTTACAAGAGCATGTCCTGCTGAAATATCCCATGGGGAGAGACCATGTTCAAAAAAAGCATCGACTCGACCACATGCAACTGAGGCTAGATCAAATGCTGCTCCACCTATCCGACGTATATCTCTAATTTTAGGCAAAATTCCAATAAGATTTTTTGCCTGAGTAGCTCGGAAGTCAGATTTGTAAGAGAAGCCTGTAGCAACTAAAGCGTTTGAAAGTAATTTCGTTTTGCTAACTTCAACTGTTTTGCCGTTGCGCGTTGTGCCATGAGCGGAAGAAGCGCTGAAGAGCTCATTTAGCAGAGGAGCGTATATGGCCCCAACTTCTGTCGTGTTATTGATTTCCACTCCTACCGATATTGAAAATCCGGGGTGTCCATAAATAAAATTTGTTGTTCCATCTATGGGATCGATAAACCAACGAACACTATTTTTTCCTTTGACATGTGTTCCTTCTTCACAGATTATTTCATCCTCTGGTCTGAGATTGCTGATGTATTCCGTGATTCTTTTTTCTGACCATTTGTCAATTTCAGTCACTAAGTCAGTTGTGGAGCTTTTGTAATTAAAAGTGTGTCGCTCTCCAATTTTTTTCGCAACTTTTTTGCCAGTCTTTTGAGCTGCTTTGGATGCAATTGATCTTAAATCTTCTTCTAATGAATTGTTACTCAACTGGATGCCTCTCACGTGCAGATTGTTGACGTTCAGTCGTCTTCCATTCGGACATAGCCTTAAGGGCTAGGTTGGTAACAATTGATACACCACCTGCAGATAATAAGGCTGAACCTAGGCCTATGGAACCGGAAATCGCATCGCATTTGGTTTCACACTGTAAATCTGTAACTGCGTACCCCACGAGACCTCCGCACAGTCCGGAAACAGTGATTGCAACAACAGCGAGAATTCTTGCTTTCAGAGAAGGGATCGAAGAAGAGAACATGGAAATTGATACTCCTGATTGTGTATTCGAAAGTAGGTGCTAACTTTAGGCTACAGGCCAGAATGAGCCATCTAATTGGGTGAACGGTATTGATATGAAAAATGAATCTTTTCGAAACTGGTCAGTTGTGGGGGGGGTTATTCGAAAAAATTCTGATGTTTTATTGGTAGCTAATCGCCGCAAAGACAGTGTGAAGCTCAGAGGAAAGGGTGGAATAGATTGGAGTCCACCCGGAGGTGTGGTTGATCAAGGTGAGAGTGAACTTGAAGCTTTAGAACGCGAAGTGTACGAGGAAACTGGTTTACGGGTATCAACTTGGTCGGAGTTTATATATAGGGTTCATGTCAATTTCCAAGAACACGGGATGCATCTAGAAGTCAAGGTTTTTGAAGCCATTGAATGGAACGGATCGATAGTTGTAAATGACCCAGATGGAATTGTTGAAGATGCCAAATTTTTTTCCGAAGAGGATTGCGAAATTCGATTAAAAGATTCCCCAGTTTGGGTCAGAGATCCGTTTCTCACTTATTTAAAGGATGGAATAGCTTCAGAGGAAAGTTTTGGTTATTTAGTTACATCTGATGATTCCGGCGACTTGAGAGTGAAACGTAATCAATGACAACTCCAATACTTCATGTGGATATGGATGCCTTCTTTGCTTCTGTTGAATTGCTTCGTCATCCCGAATTAGAAGGTAAGCCGGTTGTCGTCGGAGGAAGTGGGAGTCGCGGTGTCGTAGCTGCAGCTTCCTATGAGGCAAGGTCTTATGGGATCTACTCTGCAATGCCTTCCAGAAGAGCTAGAAGGCTTTGTAAGGATCTTGTATTCATTTCTGGAGATTACGAATTTTATGTCGAGATAAGCGAAAGAATTATGAATATTCTCAGAAGGTTTACACCGCTCGTGGAACCGTTATCTCTAGACGAAGCTTTTTTAGATGTTGGAGGAGTTCGAAGAGTTCATGGAGAGCCTAAGTCTATTGCCCATAAAATCCGAAACTCGGTATACGAAGAGGAAGGCCTCAGGTGCAGTGTTGGAGCTTCTGTGAATAAATTTTTAGCGAAACTTTCAAGTGAAAATGCAAAACCGAAGGTAGGTCCAAAAGGTCCTATATATGGTGACGGTGTTTTCCTTCTTAATGAAAGTGAGATAGGAACGTTTTTAGATCCGCTTGCTGTTAATGCTATGTGGGGTGTTGGGCCTAAAACTCACAAAAAGTTAAATGCGCTAGGGATAGAAACTATTGGAGAGTTGGGGCGAGTTTCTGAGGGTAGTTTGGTTTCGAGTCTGGGAAAAGCAACAGGTCAACAACTCTGGCGGTTGGCGAGAGGCATTGATGATCGGAATGTAGTAGTAGATCAAGAAGCTAAATCCATAGGGCATGAGGAAACATTTTCTAAAGATTTAATAAAGCGTGAAGACGTAGAACGTGAGTTGGTCAGATTGGTTGATTCTGTTGTATGGCGTTTAAGAAAATCTAAAAAAAAGTGTCGAACGATTTCATTAAAAGTCAGATATTCCGACTTTTCTACTTTTTCTCGCTCTCATACTTCGTCTGAACCGACGTGGTCTTCTTCAGTGCTGCTGGAAGAAGCAAAGAGGTTGCTTGATGACGTAGATCTTAACCATGGGATAAGACTGCTTGGAGTTTCTGTAACAAATCTAGATAAAAATTTTGTTGAGCAACTTAGATTTTCTGAAGATTCTTATTCCGATAGAGAGAACACTGAGGGGGTTGTCGACTTGATTAGAGATCGATTCGGTGCAGCATCAATTGGACCAGCGAGCATACTTGGTTCCAGTGGAATACGCGTTAAAAGAAAAGGTGAACAGCAGTGGGGGCCAGATCATGATTCAACGATTGAGTAGAATGGATTACATTCCGATAGGTGTTATGGCTGATTAACAGTTAGAATTTTATTAACGTAGTTAAAGTACGCAGGAGAGTCAGACAAATGCCACTTTCAGAAGATGAAGAGAGAATCCTTCTTGAAATCGAGGAAAATCTTTACGAGAGCGATCCGGAATTAGCGCGTGAAGTTTCTGAAACAACTGTTTACACAAAGTCCCTCAAGAATTTAAAATGGTCAGTTCTAATTTTTTTTCTTGGA
>Ga0208261_1000207_pt1 | contig 25181 bp, 19 predicted proteins | sample Knorr_S7_td_DCM__FD_185595 | JGI IMG/M metagenome (GOLD analysis project Ga0208261, IMG submission 185595) | Marine microbial communities from Southern Atlantic Ocean transect - Knorr_S7_td_DCM_ad_131m_LV_B (SPAdes) (version 3) | ecosystem: Environmental > Aquatic > Marine > Oceanic | place...
CGGTTTCTATATAAAACCGAACATCTGCATTACGGTTATTGGCCAGATGACCTTGCAATTATCCCAGAAAATGTAGGCAAAGCACAAGATTTACATTCCAAACTTATTATGGATACAATCCCAGAAGATGTTGAAACCATTTTGGATATTGGTAGTGGATCCGGTGGCCTTGCAGAAAAATTAATAGATAAAGGCTATCAAGTTCATTGCGTATCGCCTAGTGAATACCTCGCAGATGCCATTGAAGAAAAACTTGGAGACAAGGTAAAAGTCTATAGAAGCACTTGTCAAGATCTTCAGTTAGAGCAGAAATATGATCTTACCATCTTTAGTGAAAGCTTTCAATATGTTCCAATGGATAGGGGATTTGAAAAATGTATTGAAGCGCTTAATCCTGGCCGTCATATATTGATTTGTGATTTTTTCAGGCAACCCGGTACCGGAAGAAGACCTTTAGGAGGAGGACATGGCTGGGATTGGTTTCATGATGTTTTAAAAGAGTACCCATTAACTGAGGTAGTCAATAAGGATATAACTAAAGAAACAGCTAGAACAATGGACTTGTTGAATGACATGTTAAATGATTTTGCTCTCCCAATCAGTTCGCTTTCAGCGAGATATATGGATAGTAATTATCCCAGATTAATGAAGGTTTTTCGATGGGCTTTTCGTAAGCGTTTGACAAAAATTAATGAGATATATTTTTCAGGACATTTAACATCTGAAATGTTCAATAGAATGAAAACATATAGATTGCTTTTATATAAACTATCATCCTAATGCTATGCAGGACATTCAAGAAAAAGTCCAAAAATTTTGCGATGAGCACAACCTTAATACTTCCCCTCAATCTAGATTGATTGATACCGTTTCTGAACTTGGCGAAGTGGCAAAGGAGCTTTTGGTAGGTTCTGACTATGGAAAAAAAAGTTTAGAACACAATGAAAAGATAGAGCTGGAAATTGGTGATGTAGTTTTTTCTATCATTGCTTTATCTAATTCTTTAGATATAAATATTGAAGATGCACTCCAAAAAGTTTTAAAAAAATATGAACAAAGAGCTAAACAGGGCTCTATAGGATCTGATGTAGAATGATGAATAAATCTATAATTATTGCTCTTGGCGGCAATGCGCTTTCACCGAAAGAGGAAGCAGGTACAATTTATCAGCAGTTTGCGCACACTCGCGAAAGTATTGATAACATAATGCATTTTGTAGATTTAGAATATAATATTTGCCTAACCCATGGAAATGGTCCTCAAGTAGGCGATGAACTTTATCGCATGGAACTCACGCACGAAACAATTCCACCCTTACCTTTAGGGGTGTGTGTTGCTGAAACTCAAGGATCGATTGGTTACATGGTTCAACAATCCCTCCAAAATGTACTAAAAGAAAAAAAGATAGATCGAGAAGTTGTTACATTGATTACTCAAACCATTGTAGATAAAGATGATCCATCCATTCATGATCCCCAAAAGTTCATCGGTAGACGTTACGAAGAAGAGGAGGCTAAACACCTAGCAAAACAGTTTGGTTGGAATGTAAAAGAACAAGAGCCTGGTAGCTGGAGGCAGGTAGTGCCAAGCCCAATGCCTCAATTCATTGAACATGGTAGATCTATTCAGACGCTTGTGGATAATGGGACGATCGTTATCGCCTCAGGAGGCGGAGGTATACCGACTTTTTGGAATAATAAAGATAAATTAGAAGGATTGAACGCAGTTGTAGATAAAGATTTATCGGCAGCTCTTCTTGGAAGAGTGATTAAAGCTAACGAACTATGGATCATTACTGATTTAGATCAGGTGTGTTTGAATTTTGGCGGGCCTGATGAAGAGCCATTATTAGAAATGACTTTTGACCAGGCAAAAAAATATTTAAAAGAGGGTCATTTTCAAGCAGGGAGTATGGGTCCTAAAATTCAGTCAGCCCTTTACTTTCTTAATCATCATGGTGAAAAAGTTGTTATAACTTCTATTGCTGGAGTTTTAGGAGCTATAAGTGGTTCTACCGGCACTACAATTACTAAGTGAATTATTTAAGGAGAAAAAAATGAAAAAAAGATTTATTTTGTTAAGTGCATTTTTTCTTACGAGCGTTTTTGCTCAAGAAGATTTTCAATTTACTTTTGAACCACCAGAGCTTCAAATTCGGTTAGGTGAAAGTAAAAAAGTCACTATCAGGCTTCTTGACAAACAACAGAACCTTGTGAAGTCTAGTTTTTCAATGTACTCAGCGCACGATCCAGGGATTGGGCCTACACCTGATTGGCCCGGAACCAGCTTGTCTATTTCTCCGAGAGTAAGCGATGAGACCGGAAAGGCTACGGTTTCAATAGAGCCAAACAGATCCGGAACATTGAAATTAAAAGTTCGTGGTGCAAATGGCGCTACTGGCGAAATGATTGTAGTGGTACCTAAGCCCGCAGTAAAGAAAATTGATATATCTGCAATTCCTCCTAAAGTTTATGTAGGTACTTTTGTGCCGTTAAAATTTAAAATAATTGACGCATCAAATAATGAAAGAGACGATGTTGAATTATCAATATCATCATCGGATGATAAAAAAGGAAGAGTTGACGTCTTCAATACCTTTGAGGCTAAGAAAACAGGAACGGTAAAGGTTTCAGTTAAGGCTGAAAAAATTTCAGAAACCTTTAAAATTAAGATTGTAAGCAATCCTGTTAGACAGATTTCCATGGATTTTCAGCAAACTGAAATTCGCACTGGCGATGTACTCCATATTAATGCTAAGGCTTTAGCGGGTAATGGCAGCTTGATCAAAGACGCTCCCTTAGATTATGCCTATTTTGGAAAAGCAGGATATGGCGAGTATGGACTTCCAGCTTCCGCATACATTTCAGAAGACGGAAGGTTCGTTGCTGAAACTCCAGGGCTTTATACTTTAGTTGTATCATCAGGTAGTTATTCATCACAGAAAAAAGTAAATGTTGTTTCCAGAAATGTAAAAAAAGAAGTTCGTTTGGTTGGTCATGGTCTTATATCAAATGTAAAATCTGGAGATTTGTGGGTGTGGCCCGGAGTAGGCAAACACAGTGGAAAGGACTTTGCAGCTACAGGAAGTATTTTTGGAGATGGAGAAGCATATTTTTGGGATGTAACAGATCCAGCGAATATGAAAATAATTGATACTGTAAAAGTCGACGCGCGAAATGTGAACGATGTGAAAGTTTCTGAGGACGGACGAACAGGAGTAATAACTCGCGAAGGAGCTTCTAATAGAAAAAATGGCTTTGTCATACTTGATGTTTCCGACCCATTTAATGTAAAGATACTGTCAACATTTAACGATGATATGACCGGTGGCGTACATAATACATTCATTTACAAGAATCATGTTTATGCCGTTAATAATGGCCGAAAATATGATATTATAAATATTGAGGACCCCAAAAACCCCTTTAGAGTTGGCGCCTTTGAGTTGAATACTGCTGGGCATGCTATTCATGATGTTTGGATTGAAAATGGAATTGCTTATTCATCAAACTGGAGAGATGGTATTGTAGCTGTTGATATTGGAGGAAGCACTTCAAATGAGAAAGAAAGCTCTGATATTGGTTTTAATCCTTTGCTTTTAAAAGCGGGTAATGGAAGCCCATCAAACCCAGTTCAGCTCGCTTCTTTTCCAGATTTTAAAGGTAGAAATCATTCAGCCTTTCCTTTTTCCAGTCAGTCAACAGGGAATTTTTACATTGTCATGGGAGATGAAATATTCCCAAATGGATTGGAAAACCTTATCAACAACAAACCCTCCCAACCTCGCGGTGGGTTCCACTTTATAAATTTTAGCGATCCCGAAAATCCTATTGAAGATGCGGCATATATTGTGCCTGAAGCTGGAAGTCACAACCAGTGGGTTTATGGCGATGTGTTATTAGCTGCTTTTTATCAGGGAGGCATTAGAATCCTTGATATTTCTGGTGAGCTTCTTGGTGATCTCTACAAGCAGGATAGAGAGATTGGCTATTTTTTACCACAACACAGAGATGGAATAATTCCTAATGCGCCAATGGTATGGGGAGCGCAGCCGTACAAGGATTACATATTCTTATCAGATATGAACAGCGGACTTTATTGTATTGAGGTTGTGGATTAGTCTGTAGGTTAGATCAAATAATTATCAATTAGATTTCAGCATTTTTTCAACCTCGAGCGCATGAAGTTCTTCTTGACCAATCATTCCTCGGGCATACTCCTCAAGATATACAGATTGATTTCCAATAAGTTCTAGCAATTCATAATAGTGCTTTATTGCCTGCTTTTCATGCTCAAGACTTTCTGAAAGAATTTCTTTTGTATCATGCTTAAAGGTTTCTTTGATGTTAGTAAGGTTAAGTGGAGGGTGACCTCCTAAGCCTGTGATATGCTCACCTGCAAGATTGGCGTGCTCTAAAGATTCAGTGGCTTGTGCCTTAAAAAAGTCAACTAGCGGAAGTCTATTGTGACCAAAAATCATTAATGAATAATGCGTATATCGTATTACTCCTGATAATTCAAGATCAAAAATTTGAGTTAGTTTTTCAATTACTTTTTCTTTATCCATATTATCTCCGTTAAATTAATTAAAAGATAGGAAGGCTCAATACAGTTTGAACAAAATCACGCTTTCCTTCTGCTATTATTTTTGCATCTGCCACAGCCTTGAAATAATAAACATCTTCTTTAGTATTAATGATAAAACCCATTAGGCCAGCTGCATCAATAGGGGCACTTTGACCCATCCCACCATTAAATGATCCAGAAGTTTGAACATATATCAGTTTGCTTCCTCTAATATCCATTGATTCAGATTGTTTTTCAAGCTGGGGCAAATAATCCCCACTAAATTGATTGAACCAGCGCTCTATATTTTGATTTTCAGTTCCACCAATGTTTTTAAATACGATTACGTCATAACTACCAGAATTATTATTTACATTAAACTCAGCAAGTCGCATTGAGGATTTAGGCGTAACGCGCGTCCAGTTAGGTGGTACTAGATCAAATGGATCGGATACATCATTCGGTGAAAAAATATTTTCTGTGCTATTTTGCAGTGGAGCAGATTTTTTTACTTGATCATTATCTATCAAAAAAATCATAATAATTCCACCAAGAAAAATTAAGGTATAAATCTGAATTTTATATTTATTCATATTTTATGATTAGATATAAGTTGTAAAATATAATTGTGATAAATTTTACTGAACTTGAATTTAAATATATATTCACTAAACTGCACTATTTGGAAATAAATCTTAACCTGGCCATCAATGTATAAAAAAATTATTTTATCGAATATTATCTTTTTTGTTATTGGCTGCAATACCAATGATATCAAATATGAGTTTATTGAAAAAAATGACTCATTTCGAAATAGCGTTCAAACTGGAGAGTTTGCTTCGCTTAAAGATGGCCATACATATTATGAATATAAAAATTTGGATCATGATGAGATTATGGTTCTTATTCATGGATTTTCAGTCCCCTCATATATTTGGGATGAAACCTATTATGAAGCAATCGATAGGGGATTTGGTGTTATCAGATTAGATCTTTATGGAAGAGGTTATTCATCCAACCCTGATGTAATTTACAATGATGAGCTATACGCAAACCAAGTAGTCGGATTATTAGACTACTTACAGGTGAGCCAAAAAGTTAATTTTGCTGGCCTTTCAAACGGCGGTAGAGTTATTTCTAAAATTGCTATAAAATACCCTGAAAGGGTTAAGCGATTGATTTATGTTGCACCCGGAGGTTTTCATGGAGATAAATCTTTGCCTGATGTTACCCCTGTGTCCAATGAAGATATAAAAACATTTATTGCAACAAACTACCCAACGATTGCAAAAGGACAGTTGGAGGATTTTAAATACCCCAGAAGATTTAAAGGGTGGGACAAAAAATATGAGGAGTTATTAAAATATAAAGGTTTTGCGCGAGCTTTAATATCTACCAGCCGAAATAATTTTGTTCTGGATGATATAAATAGCCAAATTGGTCAAAGCGAAATTCCACAATTTGCCATTTGGGGAGATTCAGATACTGTACTCCCTTTAAATGAAGTCAGGAATAAGCTTTCAAAGCTAATGCCAAATTTAAAATTATTTGTGATTCAAGATTCTGGACATTTACCCCACAAAGAACAGTTCATCAACTTCCATTCTGTTTTATTCAATAAAATTTTTACCCTACCTAAGCGCGCAATATCTTCTAAAGAAGGAGAAATGATGTTTGGTCATGGGAAAAGTATTTTTCTAGATGTAAGAACAAACGCAGAGCATGCTGAAAACTCTATTCCAAATTCTTTATTAATTCCCCTTAATGAACTTCCTTACCGATTGGATGAGATTGAGAAGTATAAAAATAATAATATCGTAGTTTACTGTAGAGTTGGTAATCGCTCAGGTGTGGCTACAGACCTTTTAATTAATAATGGATATAGAGCCATGAATTTATTGGGAGGTATAACAGATTGGAATGGTCCAATTCTAACTAATTAGTAAGATGGAAAAATTATTTAATAGCGATATTGAGCTTTTAGAACCTGAGCATAGGTACACCTTAAAATCTGAACCTGAAATAGATTTTACCAGCGTTACTTCAATAACTTCAAAATATTTTGAACCTTTTAATAAAGAAGAGGTTGCCAAAAGACTTGTTGAAACAAATGTAAAATATATGGGCATGACAGTGGAAGAGTTAATTGCGCAATGGGATGAAGCTCGAGATTTTGGCACTTTAGTTCATAATAATATTGAATCTTATATCAATAATGAGAATTATGAAGCAATCTCTGAAGTGAATCATGCAATTAAATGGATGAAAAAATTTAAAAATTTATCAGACTTTATCTTTTATCCAGAAGTTAAGGTTTTTAGTAGAGAACTTAGGATTGCTGGAACAATTGATGTGCTTGCAGAAGATAAGAAGAGCAATACATTTATAATTATTGATTGGAAGACTTCTAAATCAATTACCAAGACTTCCTTTGGCGGGAAAATGGGTACCCAACCTATAACTAGCCACTTGATGGATTGCAAATTTGTTCATTACTCTTTGCAATTATCTTTTTATAGATATTTATTAGAAAAATATTATGATATTAAAATAACCAATCTTTTAATTGGTCATTTGACGGGGTATGAATGCAATCCAATTGTAGCGGATTATTATCAAAAAGAAGTGAGTAGCATAATAGCTGAGCACAGAAAAACTTTAACAATTTAGAAATAATGATGTTTGTTAGAATATTTTGTAACTTTATACATGTATAGGATTTTTTTCACAACATCCCTTGTCTTAACTACTCTTTTTGGGCAAGCAGATAATTCATCCAAGAATGGAGATACATTGCGGTATGTATTTGAACCAGATTCACTATCGCTACAAGTTGGAGAAACTGCCACAGTTACTATCAAGCTTATTGATGCAGAAGGTAATCTAGCAAATAATCCATTTCTTGTTTATGGACAACCCAGAAGGTCATTAAAAACATTTCCCAGAATAAGTGACTCCACGGGCTTTGTAAAAGTTAGCGTTCAGCCCTTTAAATCTGGAGATCTTAAACTGCGTACTCGCAGTATAGCTGTAAAAAGAATAGACCGTATTTATGGATCATTAAAAGTACAGGTTCCAGAACCAAAATTGAAAAAAATTGTTTTTAAAAATCTGAATGACCAGCTTTATGCAAATATATCTCTTGAACTAAAAGCTGAAGTTTATGATGAAGCAAATCTTTTAAGAAAAGACCAGCCAATACTTTTTTCTTCAAACAATCCAAAAGTAGTTGATGTTAATAAAATCGGTATTCTCACTACAAAAAAAGTAGGAAAAGCAAAAATAACCGCAACCGCAGGTGATGTATCAAAAGAGCTTGAACTAAGGGTCATTAAAAATCCTATTAAAAGACTATCTCTATCTATTGAAAATAAAAAAATTAGAACTGGAGATGTTGAAAGAATTAACGTTGGAGCGTATGATAGAAGAGATAGGCTGGTTGATGATGCCCCTATTTATTATTCATATTCAGGTAAAGCAGATTACGGAAGAGGCCTACCTGCCTCTGCGCAGATCACCAGCGATGGGCGTTTTGTGGCGGAGACCGCAGGTATGTACACTGTTTCAGCAACTTCTAATGGATATTCCAAATCGCAAATAATTGAAGTAATTCCAAGAGATGTTGCGATGGATATAGAGCTTGTTGGTTTTGGACTAGTATCTAATGTTAAAACCTCAGACCTATGGATCTGGCCTGGTGTTGGCAAGCATAAAGGCAAGGATTTTGCCGTAACCGGTACGTGGGGTGCAAATGGCGAAGCCTATTTTTGGGATGTGACCGATCCTGCCAATATGAAGATCATCGATACGGTGACCGTGGATGCACGCACAGTCAATGACGTTAAGATATCGGAAGATGGTAGGGTAGGTGTAATCACTCGCGAGGGTGCATCTAGCCGCAAGAATGGCTTTGTAATTTTAGATGTATCTGATCCTTACAACGTGACCATCAGCGCTGCCTATAACGATGATATGACTGGCGGTGTGCACAACGTATTTATATACCAGAACCATGTCTATGCGGTTAACAACGGCCGTAAGTACGATATCATCAACATCGATAATCCTAAAAAACCGTTCCGAGTTGGTGTCTATGAACTGGATAGCCCAGGGCATAGTATTCACGATGTATGGATCGAAGATGGTATCGCCTACTCATCCAACTGGGCCGATGGAGTTGTTGCAGTTGATATTGGAGCAAAGAAACATAAAGAGGCAGACCGTTCAAAATCTCAATTTAACCCGCTGCTTGCCAAAGCAGGACAAGGTAGTCCATCTAATCCTGTTCCATTAGCAGAGATGAAGGACCCAACTGGAAGAAATCATGCAGCGTTCCCCTTTTTAAGTGAATCAACAGGGCAATTCTATATTGTTGGTGGTGATGAAAATTTCCCCTGGGGTGTTATGGCAACAAAGAATAAACCATCTAATCCTCGTGGCGCATACCACTTCCTAAACTTTTCCGATCCTGAAAACCCAAGGGAAGATGCAATTTATGAAGTACCTGAGGCTGGTTCGCACAACCTCTGGATTTATGGTGACATGTTGCTTGCTGGTAATTACCAGGGAGGTCTTAGGGTAGTTGATATTTCAGGTGAATTACTTGGAGATATCTATAAACAAGGTAGAGAGATTGCTCATTATCTTTCGTACCATGAAGATGGAAGAATTCCAAACGCACCAATGGTATGGGGCGCTCAACCATACAAAAATTATATATTCTTTTCGGATATGAATTCAGGCCTTTATTGTGTTGAGCTTGAGGAAAAAACAAGCAGTTCTGAAGGTCAATAAAACAATTTAACGGAGTTTAGCTATGAAGAAATTTATTTCAATTTCAATTTTATCTTACGCAATTTTATTTGCACAACCCCCACGCTCACAAAACAAAGATTTTAAATTTGTTTTTGAGCCAGAATCAATCTCATTGAATGTCGGAGAATCTAAAAAAATGACTGTGCGATTAGTTGATTCAAAAGGAAAGCAGGTAAAAAGCCAATTTATGGTTAGAGGCCAGAGAAGAGCTCTTGCTGTTGAACCAAGAATGAGCGATTCCACTGGGGTTTCAGAGATAACAGTCCAGGCTTATAAATCTGGAAAGCTATCAATCAGGGCTTTTGCGCGTGGACTTAAGGGCGGCTTTGTTTCAGGGATACTTGAATTAGATGTTCCTGATCCACCTCTAGATCGCATTGTTTTTGTAGATCCAGATAAAAAAGTTTATACCGGGACTAATGTTAGTTATGAAGCGCAGGTTTTTGATAAAGCTAACTTATTAAGGGAAGATGTTGAAGTTAATTTTTCAACAAATAATAATAAAACCGCAGAATTTGATCGTTTTGGCAACCTAACAGTGAAGAAGCCCGGCAAGTTTGTCATCACCGTTTCCGCTGAAGATATCAATGAGGAATTAAAGGTGCAGTCAAAGAAAAATCCTGTTAAATCATTAACTTTATCATCTCCTAAAAATGAAATCAGAACCGGAGATGTTATTAAGCTTGATGCTAGCCCCTTAGATTCTCGAGGTCGAGCTGTTAAGGATGTACCTATTTCTTATTCGTATTCCGGGCGGGCTGTTTATTCTGACGTTTTCATTAATAACAAGTCATCGGAATCTGTTGGACTACCTGCATCAGGAACGATTACTAATGAAGGAAAATTTGTTGCGGAAACTCCTGGTGTATATACAATTACAGCCCAATCAAGTGGGTATTCAGCTATAGCGAAAGTTAAAGTCGTTCCAAGAAATGTAAAAAGAAGAATAGAGGTAGTTGGACATGGAACTGTCACAGATCACCATACATCTGATTTATGGGTGTGGCCTGGTGTAGGTAAGCATAAGGGTAAAGATTTTGCTGTTACAGGTACACATAGCGCTGATGGCGAAGCTTATTTCTGGGATATTACTGACCCATCAAAGATGACAATAATTGATACAATAAAAGTTGATGCGCGCACTGTAAATGACGTAAAAATAAGCGAAGATGGGCGAGTTGGAATTATTTCTAGAGAAGGCGCATCTAATCGTAAAAATGGATTGGTTATTCTTGATGTAACAGATCCATACAATGTTACAATAACTAAAATGTATGATGACGATTTAACTGGTGGTGTTCATAATGTATTTATATATCAAGACCATGTATACGCCTTAAGTGCTGGTACGAGGTATGATATAATAAATATTAGTGACCCCGCAAACCCATTTAGAGTCAGCTCATATGAATTGGATACTCCAGGGCACAGTATTCATGATGTATGGGTTGAGAATGGTATTGCCTATTCATCCAATTGGGCAGATGGAGTTCACATTGTAGATGTTGGAGGAATACCACAGCGTGAACAATCAAGGGACAAGTCAAGTTTTAATCCATTTTTAGCTATGGCCGGCAAGGGAAGCCCTGGGAATCCTGTTAAGCTTGGAAGCAAGTCAGACCCTAATGGTCATAACCATGCAACATTTCCGTTTGTAAGTCAATCTTCTGATAGGTTTTACATGATTAATGGAGATGAATGGGCGAAAAGTATCCCTGGTTCCGCAGAAAGAATTTATCAGGGAGGCTTTCATTTTATAGATTTTACAGATGTTAATAATCCCCAAGAAACCGCGATCTATCAAGTTCCTGAAGTTGGGTCACATAACCACTGGGTTGAAGGTGACATTTTATATGCTGGCTATTACTATGGCGGCATACGAGTACTCGATATTTCCGGAGAGCTATTAGGAGATCTTTATGCTCAGGGCCGTGAAATTGCTTTTTTTGAAGGAAGAGACCCTAACGGAAAAATTGCAAATGAAACAAATGTTTGGGGAGTAATTCCTTACAAAGGATTGATTTATTTTGCTGATCATTACAATGGTCTTTGGGCTGTTAAATTAGTTGATGAAGAACCACTGGGGACAAATTAATGAAAAATTCTATTAAAATTTTTACTGTCATATTTTCAATGCTTATTGGAGTGAGCGCATATGCTAAAGATTACTATGTCTATGTTTGTGCAGAATCAGAAGATGAGGTAGCTCTTATTCGTTTTGATGGTAAAAAAGCATATGTAGAAAAAACAATTCCTGTCGGCGTTTGGCCATTAGAAATTGAAGGACCTCATGGAATTACTGTTGCTCCAGATGGCGAACATTGGTATTTATCAATGGCGCATGGGATGCCCTATGGTCATCTTTATAAATACAAAACTGGAACAGATCAATTTGTTGAGCGTGTTGAACTGGGAATGTTTCCTGCAACAATGGAAATTTCAAAAGCAACCGGATTGCTATATGTTGTTAATTTTAACTTACATGGTGGCCACAGCAAAGCAAGTACGGTTTCCATTGTTGATCCAGAAGAAATGATAGAGGTTGAAAGGGTAGAAACCGGAGTCATGCCTCACGGCTCAAGGATGTTGAATAATGGTTTAAAGCATTATTCAGTTGCTATGATGTCTGGCACTCTTTATGAAATTGATGCTATGTCAATGGAGCTAACAAGAACACTTTCTACTTCTCCACCTATGAAAAAAGGAAGACATTCATCACATAACATGCATTCTATGAATCATTCCAATATGAAGCATTCAAAAAATTCTAGTGGTATGAAAATGAATCATAAAATGCCTGCTGAAAAACCAACATGGGTTTATCCGCACCCAAATGATAATCTATTATATGTTGTAAACAATGGTACGCATAACGTTGTTGAGGTTGACGTTAAAAAATGGAAAGTCCTAAGGACATTCAAAACGGATAAAGGCCCTTATAACTGTGAAGTTAGTAGAGATGGTAGATTTCTTGTTGTGACTTACAAAAGTGCAGCAAAAACTGGCGTATGGGATTTGAAAAAAGGCAAAGAAGTTGCCAAGTTTAATAATACGCGGAAAGTAACTCATGGAGTTTCAATTTCTCCTGATAGTAGATATGCTTTTGTTTCTGTTGAAGGTGTAGGGAAAGAGCCAGGGGCTGTAGAGATTTTTGATTTAAAAAATCTTAAAGCAGTTGCGGTAGCTGAAATTGGAAAACAGGCAGGTGGAATCGCATTTTGGAAGATGACTAACTAGGGTCAGTATTTACAGCGTCTCTCTCTTTTTTTGTCATTTCTAAGACAATCTCAGTGCTCCCTTTAAAACTTGCATGTTGCTCTTTAGTTGCTTTGTAAAAATACCAAAGAGTTAAAAAATAAGAAGCATGAAACCACCATTCTGAAATTCTTCCAAAATAATATATTCCATCTACAATCACTGTTGCCATAAACAGCATAGTAACCATCATTGTTGGAGGATATAACCGTCTTTTAATAGCAAACATTTTTTTATATAAATCATGACCTAATTCAGGATGCTCTTCAAGATATTCTCTTATGTTAACCCCTGTACCAACAAAGAAAAACATAACCAAAGTTTGAGCTGCAATAAAAATAATACTAACAATTAGGTCGAACGTAATTCGATTAGTTTGCCAGAAATCAAAATAATGATTTAGTCCAATTTGTACTAATCCTAATCCTGAAATTGTTACTAATACATAACAAAGTATCATAAAAAACCACATTATATTTCCAATCTACACATTGAAATGAAAGAAGATACAATCACCATCTTCCACAATGTATTCTTTACCCTCAAGTTTTGATAGGCCTGATTCTTTGACAAGTTTTTCAGATCCCATTCTTTTTAAATCTTCATATTTGATTATTTCAGCCTTGATAAAACCTTTTTCAAAATCCGTATGTATTACTGAAGCAGCTCTAGGAGCGCTAGACCCCTTATTTATTGTCCAAGCGCGAACCTCTTTTTCTCCTCCTGTAAAATATGTCTCTAAATCTAATAATTTAAATGCCTTTCGAATTAATAAATTTAACCCTGGCTCTTCAAGATTGTATTCATTCAAAAATTCTAGCTGCTCATTATTATCTAAAGTTGATATTTCTTGCTCAACCTTTCCGCAAAGTTTAATAGCCTGACCACCGTTTTTATTTACGTTCAACATAAGGGATTCAGAGAATGAGCTATTTTTATTTGATTGTAGTTCATCTTCATTAATATTTGCTACATACATAATTGGTTTAGCAGTCAAAAGAAACAACCCATTAATAAATTCAACCTCTTCTCTATTAGATGAAAAGTTTCTCGCAGGATTACCTTGATCGCAAAATGTTTTTAATTTTTTTAAAATTTCAAAATTTGAAACCAGACTTTTATCGGATTTTGATAGCTTTTCTAATCGATTTAAACTCTTATCAATTGTGCTAAGATCAGCAAGCAGTAATTCAGTTTCAATAAGCTCAACATCTCTTGTGGGGTTAATATTTTCTTCAACATGTGATATATTGCCATCTTCAAAACAACGCACTACATGAATAATGGCATCAACTTGCCTAATTTGACCAAGAAATTGATTACCAAGACCCTCTCCTTTACTAGCACCCTTTACTAATCCTGCAATATCTGTAAATTCGACCGTAGCTGGAGTTACCACTTCAGGTTTATAAATTTTTTCTAAAACTTCTAATCTTGAATCTGGAAGTGGGACAATTCCAACATGGGGATCGATCGTGCAAAAAGGATAATTTTCTGCTGGTATGGATGAAGAAGTTAAGGCATTAAAGATTGTTGATTTGCCTACATTTGGCAGACCTATTATTCCGCATGTAATTGACATAGAGTTTTTTATTTATAGTATAGATTAAAAGGGGTCAAGTGAAGGATCTTTTCCATGATCCCATGTAAGGCTTTCAAAAAGCCCTACCTGCAAATCCTTAGCAAAATAAATTGCTTTATTTTTTACTTTTAACACCGCATCGCCCCAGACCATATGCGTTGGTCTGGTTATGAATTTTTTAATATCGATATGATATGTAATTTTTTCATGATAAGGACGAACTTGTCCTTTAAATTTTAAATCCTTGACGCCAAGTGCGCGCCCTTTTCCTTTACCGCCAGCCCAGGTTAAAAAGAATCCAAGTAATTGCCAAAAACCATCGAGCCCCAAGCATCCAGGCATAACGGGATCATTTTTGAAGTGGCAATCAAAGAACCATAGTGATTTATCTATATCTAATTCAGCTTTAATTTCACCTTTTCCATATGCACCTCCTTGATCGGAGATGTGAATGATTCTATCCATCATTAGCATAGGGGGCGTTGGAAGCTTACCATCAAGGCTTTCAAATAATTTACCTATTCCACTACTTAACAAATCTTTTTTAGAAAAATGCTTTTTGTTATTCATTTTTTCATCCACGACATTAGTCTAATTTACTTTTAAATAATATTAAAGAAGGCATTGTTTTGTATGTCGTTTTTTTCATTATTTTTTTCATTAAATTTGCTTTGAATATAGGAGTAAATATGTCTGAATGGGTTTTAATACTAGGGGGCTCAACCGGCCATGGGGCGGCAACTGCAAAAAAACTAGCTAAAGATGGTTATGGAGTTATAGCATTTCATTTTGATAGAGGTGAAGCAAAAAAAATAGCACAAGAGACGATAGCCGAGGTAGAGAACTTAACTGATGGTCGCTGTCATTATTTCAATACAAATGCCGCCTCTGAAGAAGCAATGGATTCATTCATTCCACAAATAAAAGAAATAACAAATGGATCAAAATTGAAGCTATTATTACACTCCATAGCTTTTGGTACTACTACCAATTTCTTTGGAGACAAGCCAGTTACCCAGCGGCAAATGGATATGACAGTACATGTTATGGGTAATTCAATTTTATACTGGACACAAAAACTTCTCAATGAAGATCTCCTGGGTTCTGGTTCAAGAATAATTGGCTTAACAAGCGAGGGTAATTATTTAGCAATGGAAGGATATGGGCCGGTTAGTGTTGCTAAAGTTGCGATGGAAGCAATAATTAGACAGATTGGTTGGGAGCTTGGTCAATTTGGGGTTACAGCAAATTCTGTACAGGCAGGCGTTACACCTACAAGAGCATTAACAAAAATCAATGACAGATGGGAAGATTGGGTAGAAAACACAAAAAAAAGAAATCCAATGCGCAGAACTACAACGCCTGAAGACGTAGCGGGAACAATATCTATGCTTTTAAAGCCTGAAGCCGATTTTATTAATTGTTCAATAATTTATTGCGATGGAGGTGAGCACCGATCAGGCACTATTTAAATTTATGATCCAGAACTTTCTAGCTCAGATCTTTGTTTAATTATGTCCAATAAATCGAAATTCTCTTTAGTTGGTTGGAGCTGAAAGCATTTTTCTGCCTCTTTAAGCGCATAGTCCCACCAGCCCTTTTTTGTATACATTAGAGATAAATTATAATGTGCCTTGCTTAAAGATTGATAATCAGCTCTACTAAGACTATTTAATGACGAGGGGTAAAGTCGAGTTACCTCTTTAAACTCAAGGATAGCTTCTTCAACCAGACCTTTTTGAGCATACCACTCCCCTAGTTCAAGGTGACGCTGTGGATCATCTTTGCAACCACTTATAAATGCTAATGTAGCGCTTAAGATTAATACTTTAAATATAATTGAATACCTCATATATGATGTCAATTTCAGATTGGAAGGTCCAAAAAAGCAAAACATTTATACATATTGATTAAAAAATATCAAATTGGATATGTAAGTAAAAACTATGCACTCCCACCATGAGCAGAAAAATTAGATATTTCAACTCCGAATGATCCAATAGCAATATCCCACATTTGGCCGTCATCATTAAATATAAAATCCGAAGATGTTTCTTGAATTACCCAATCTCCATTTTCAATTTCAGACTCTAATTGTCCAGGTGACCAACCTGAATAGCCCATCATAAATTTGTAACTACATTTTTTATTTGATTGAATTGCTTTTAGTGAATCTATATGGCTCGACATAAACAAATTATCTGAAATTTTAACAGAATTATTATTAGGAATATTCATATCATGAAGAATAATTCCTCTCTCAGTTGAAACTGGGCCTCCAAAATAAAGGGCTAAGCTTTTTTTAATTTTAAAATCACTTCTTTGATTTAGCTCAATAATAACACTAGAGCTAAAATCTTTTTGCATCTTTTTATTGATTATTAATCCTATTGCACCATAGCTATTATGCTCGCAAATAAAAATAACAGATTTGTTAAATCGCTCATCTTGCATGTGTGGCATAGCAATTATTATTTGATTTAATAAAGTGTTCATATTATTAATAATTATTTCAGTAATAATACACCCAATTTTTTCATTATATAAAGCACCAAATCGTTTTTTGATAGAGATATGAAAATTCGTAACTTCTGGGTCGCCATGAAATTTTCTAATTATTAATCATTTAAAAAAATATAATAGTGAAATCAAAAATAGAAAAAATAATCATTAAGGGAGCTAGGCAGCACAACCTAAAAAATATTGATGTTGATATATTGAGAAATAAGCTTGTTGTTGTTACGGGATTATCTGGTTCAGGAAAATCATCGCTCGCTTTCGACACTTTGTATGCTGAAGGTCAAAGAAGATATGTTGAATCCCTTTCTTCATATGCTAGGCAGTTTTTAGGCCTAATGGAAAAACCTGATATTGATTATATTGAAGGGTTATCACCTGCAATATCCATTGAGCAGAAAGCTTCAGCAAGAAATCCAAGATCAACCGTTGGGACTGTTACAGAAATACATGACTATTTGAGATTATTATATTCCAATGTAGGTAAACCGCATTGCTGGATATGTAATCGACCAATTCAAAAACAAACTGTGCAGCAGATTGTTGACTCAATAATGAAATTTAAAAAAAATACAAAAATAAATATTCTAGCGCCAGTTGTTAGAGGGCGAAAAGGTGAGCACAAAAGCATTTTATCTGATGTAAAAAAAGAAGGCTTTTTACGAGTAAGAATTGATAATCAAATAAAAAATATCGATGATAAAATTCAGTTAAATAAAAATAAGAAGCACACAATTGAAATTGTTGTTGATAGATTAATTCTTGATGAAGATTATATGGATCGCCTAACAGAATCTGTTGAGCTAGCATTAAAAATTGGCAAAGGCATGATTATCATTCATGAATTGCCGGATACAGATCATTTATTTAGTGAACATTTTTCATGCCCACACTGTGAAGTATCAATGGAGGAACTATCAGCTAGAATGTTCTCATTCAATTCTCCATATGGTGCTTGTTCAAATTGTGATGGCTTGGGATCTCATATGGAGATTGATCCTGAAATGATTATTCCTGATAAAACAAAGTCTATTATCCAAGGTGCTATCCTACCACTTGGGGAGCAGCCCAGGGGAAATTGGTATGGAAGTATATTGAAGAGCCTTTCAAAAAATTATGATTTTAGTTTTACAACCCCATGGTATAAGCTAGATCCAAAAATCCGTGAAATGCTTCTAGTGGGCACAGGTAACAAGAAATTACAAATGGAATACTCTTCCAATAGGTGGAGCGGAACTTACACAGGGGGATGGGAAGGTGTGATCCCAAACCTTATGCGCCGCTATAAGCAAACAAAGTCTAATCATATTCGCGACTGGATCGAACAGTTTATGAGCATGAAACCTTGCCCTGATTGTGAAGGCTCAAGATTAAAAAAGGAATCAAGATCTGTAACAGTAAATAATACTAGCTTGGGGACCCTTTCTTCTTATCCAATTAAAGAGATAAAAGTTTTTTTTGATCAAATAAAATTAAACAAAATGGATACTGCAATAGCTGACCAAATTATTAAAGAAATAAAAAAACGAATCAGCTTTTTAATTGATGTAGGTCTGGATTATTTAACTTTGGATAGATCTGCGACAACCCTTTCAGGTGGTGAGGCGCAGAGAATTAGGCTTGCAACACAAATTGGTAGCCAATTAGTTGGGGTTCTATATATTTTAGATGAACCTTCAATTGGGCTTCATCCTAGAGACAATAGCCGTCTACTTGGATCATTAAAAAAACTAAGAGATTTAGGAAATTCAATCATTGTTGTTGAGCATGATCAAGAAACAATGGAAGAAGCTGATCAAATCATAGATATAGGTCCGGGCGCTGGTGAGCATGGAGGTGAAGTAGTTTTTTCTGGTTCGCCTGATGAAATAATCAGCTCAACAATATCAATTACCGGTCAATACTTATCAGGGAAAAAATCAATTACTATTCCCAATAAACGTAGAAAAGGAAGCGGTAAAAATATTTCAATAGATAATGCCTCAGGAAATAATCTTAGGAATATTAACACCTCCTTTCCCCTTGAGAAATTTATAGTGGTGACCGGTGTCAGCGGATCAGGGAAGAGTACATTAGTCAATGAAACCCTTTATCCAATTTTATCTAAGGAATTAAATGGATCTAGAGCGTACCCTTTACCCTATAAAGATGTGCGTGGGCTGGAGTATGTTGATAAAGTGATCGATATTAACCAAAAGCCCATTGGTAGGACTCCCCGCTCAAACCCTGCTACATATACTGGAGTTTTTACTTTTATTAGAGATTTGTTTGCTCAGCTGCCTGAATCAAAAATTAGAGGATATAAACCAGGCAGATTTTCATTTAATGTGAAAGGTGGTCGCTGTGAATCATGCGAAGGAGATGGTATTATTAAAATTGAGATGAATTTTCTTCCAGATGTATATGTTACGTGTGAAATCTGCAAAGGAGCACGTTACAATAGAGAAACTCTCGAGATCAAATATAAAAATAAGAACATAGCAGAAATACTCAGCATGTCTGTTGAGGAATCATTAAGTTTTTTTGCAAATATTCCACAAGTAATGAAAAAGCTTACAACATTAAATGATGTTGGTTTAGGATATATTAGGCTAGGCCAACAAGCGACTACACTATCTGGGGGTGAAGCTCAGCGGATTAAGCTGTCAACTGAACTTTCAAAATCTAGTAGAGATAAAACTTTTTATATTCTTGATGAGCCAACAACGGGCTTACATTTTGAAGATGTAAAATTGCTTTTAGGTGTTTTACAAAGACTAGTTGACAAAGGAAATACAGTGGTTGTTATTGAACACAATCTAGATATAATTAAGAGCGCAGATTGGATAATTGATCTTGGGCCAGAAGGGGGAAATGATGGAGGAGATTTAATTGTTGCTGGCACGCCTGAAGAAATAATAAAGCATAAATCATCATACACTGGACAATTTCTCAAGCAAATAATAAAGAAAAAAAAGGCAGCATAATGAAAGATCCAAAAGTCCTCGAACAACACTATAAACATTGGGAAGTAACCAAAGACCTTATAGACCAATGTATTGACATCATGCTTAATTTGCGTCAATCCGGACATCCAGGAGGATCAAGGTCTAAGGTTCATGCGATGGTAGTGACCTTGCTTTCAGGTGCCATGAGATGGGATATTAGAGATGCAGGAAAAAGATTTGCCGATAGATATGTTTTGGTGGCAGGGCATACAAACCCAGTGGTATATGCAACACTTGCAGTATTAAATGAAGCTTTACGAATCAAATTTAAACAAACAAAATTAGAAAAATATAATCACTATAAGGGTTCAGATTTTCAATTAACATGGGAAGATCTAATTACTTTAAGAAATAATAAGGGCTTACCTGGCCACGCGGAAATGGAAGGTAAGACATTATTTTTCAAGTTCAACACAGGACCAAGCGGACATGGTTCTCCGGCAGCTGCGGGAGAAGCATTAGCACTTAAATTAGCAAAAACGCCCGAAGTAAAAGTATTTGCGTTTGAGGGAGAAGGCGGCTTAACAACAGGAGCTTCCCATGAAACAATCAATTCTGCATGGGGTCTTGGTTTAGGAAATTTAATTTATTATCTCGATTGGAATGATTTTGGAATTGATGCACGTCCGTTTAGCTCAATTGTTTATGGAGGGCCAGAAGATTGGTTTGGCTCACATGGATGGCATGTCGAAGGAGCTTCAAATGCAGAGGATTGGCATGGGCTAACGAAAGCCTACCATGATTTATTAGTTAAAAACGCAGATCCAAATACACCTAAAGTGGTTTATGGTAAAGGTATTAAAGGAAGAGGTTATCATAAAGTTGACTATGCCAGCCATGGCTCACCTCACAAAAGAAATTCAGAATTATTTTGGAAAACAAAAGAGGACTTTGCTAAAAAATATAATGTAGAGTTTGTAAAATTTGGTGAAGCTGAAGCACCTAATCGCAAAGGTCAAGAAGATCAGGCTAAGTCTTATTTTAATGCGATTTTTTCCGTCCTCAATTCTAACCAGGAATTAGTTGATTATTTAGCTGAAACCTTAATTGATTTAGGTGAATCCGTTCCTGAAAAACTGGAAAATTGTAAAATAACATTAAATAACCCATCTGATGATACAGAGATATTCAATATAAATTCATTACCTGATAGCTTATTTGTTGAACCAGGAACTAAAGCCCCCAATAGGGTCGGTTTATCAAAATATGCTAGTTATATTAATTCAAGATCGATAGAAGTATATGGCAGACCTCTTGTTATAGCAATGAGTGCTGATTTGGCAGATTCTACCAATATATCAGGATTTGCTAAAGGATTTGATGGCGCAAAAGATTTAGGTTTGTATGATTATAAGACAAACGAAGAGAGCCCTTTGATTCCACAAGGCATTACTGAATTTACCAATTCGGGAATGCTAGCTGGTCTAGCGACTGTTAATTTTGATGAAAATCCTTATGAGAAATTCAATGGTTTCTACGGAGCAATGAGTACTTATGGATCATTTAGCTATCTCAAGTATGGACCCATAAGATTGTTTAGCCAATTGGCTCAGGACTCAGATTTAAAAGTTGGTAAGCTTATTTGGGTTGCTGGACATTCCGGTCCTGAAACCGCTGAAGATAGCAGGACGCATTTTGGTATTTTTGCACCTGGCGTTACTCAATTATTTCCTGATGGACATATAATCAACTTACACCCTTGGGAGCACAATGAAGTCGCTCCAGCATTAGCTGCAGCATTATCTACAAAAGTTCCGGTTGTTGCATTACACCTTACTAGACCTCCCGTAGAAATTCCTGATAGAAAAAAACTTGGAATGGCGTCCCACCTAGACGCATCTAAAGGTGCATATATTATTAAGGACTATAATCATACTAAGGAAAAATTAGGCGTGATTATTGTTAGGGGTACTAGCTCGACTAATTCTATTGTGTCGTTATTAGAACAACTAAAAAAAGATGGCCCTAATGTAAAAATAGTTTCAGCGGTATCATGGGAATTATTCTCATCACAGCCATTGAAATATCAACAAAATATTATCAGCGATAGAGAGTGGGCTGATTCTATGATAATTACAAATGGCGCTTTACGATTAATGCATAAATGGATTTCGAACAAAATTGTAGAGAAATATAGCATGAGCCCAGATTTTGATAATCAATGGAGAACTGGAGGATCAGTAGACGAAATAGTTGCCGAGTCAAAACTTGATAGTAAGAGTATTTTAGCTGGAATTAGAAAGTTTGCGAATGACCGATCTAAAAGATTAGAATTGATTGAAAAATCATTTCCAAGCTAACCCCCGAATTTGACGACCTTGAATCATTTTTGTTCTTTCCATATACGTTTTTATTTAATATTAATTTAATATTTTATACGCATTTACACACAAATAAGGTTATCACATGAAAAATATCTCCATAGTTTATTGTTTAATTTTAAATTTAGTTTGGGCGCAATGGTCAAGTGATTCTTCTCAGAATATTGTAGTAGAGTCTGCGGTTGAAACTCAGCTCACTCCTTTAGTAGAGACTGCATTGGATGGCTCAATTTATATTGCATGGGGGGATAGAAGAAGTAACCCTAATTATGATTACCGTTTGAAAAGATTCAGTTTTAATGGAAATGAGATAGAAAGCTATACTTTATCAACTCAACATACTTCAAGCGTAGCAGGCAATATTGAATCCTTTAAAAGCGATAGAGAAAATGGCGTATATTTATTGTGGGAGCAAGTCACCGGAAGCCAAGATGAATTGAGATTGCAGCACATAAATTCTACCATGAATGTAGATGGCATTGGAATGGCAGAAAATGGTATGGTAATCTCAGATATAGATTGCGATCGAAAAAACAGCTCCATGTTGGTGGTAGACCGTGACAATGTAATCATATCTTACACTACTTCATCATGTTCTGGTTCTGATGCAACAAGCTATGGTAGGGCCTATGTTCAGAAAATATCTAAAGGCTTATTGATGTGGGATAGTGAGGGCAAAATGGCTGCATCGCGCAATACCAATGGCAATGATGTTTTGGGCACAAAACTTGTTCGCGGTCCTGAAAATGGTGCATTTATTATTTTTTCTCAAAACACCACTTCAGATAATGCACTTAGAATAAATTATGTTGATGGGCAAGGTACTTTTGCAGAAGGACTAACGTATCCATCCGGCATTGGACTTGGCAGTTTATATAATAAAAATAATTGGGAGTTGGATGCGGTATCAGATGGGTCAAATGGGATTTTTATAGTTTGGAGAAACTCATCAAATAAAATTGTTTTGCAGCACATAGATTTAATTAATAATAGATTGGTTGCAACAAACAATAATCCAGTAGAGGTATTTTCTTCCACCGCTTCTTATGTTTACCCAAGAATAGATCTAGCAAATACAGCTAGCTCTGATAAGGGTATATTTATACTTTTCTATGATTATAATTCCAGTAGCAATGCTTATGGTTTATTTGCAAAATATTTGAATAAACCTGACGGATCTTTAAGCAACCTTTTTACAGTATCAACTAATGCAAGCCCACCAAATTTTAGCGCAAGGCAGGTTCATGATATAGATGCAACGCGCTTCGATAATGAAGCGTACGTAACTTGGCTTGGCAAAGAAGGAGATCTGCTTGCTCGTAAGATATTTATTAATTCATCTAATGAGTTAGGTGCAACTACTCAAACATTGATCGTACATGATAAATCTGGAGCTACAGGTAGAAGTAGTCCAGGAGCTTATAATGCTGATCGCGACCAATTGGGCGGTTTGGTTGTAGTTTGGCAACAGGATAGAGGCAACAACCTATCTTCGGACATTTTTGCCCAACAATTAGGCAACATGGGGACTTTAGGTGTTAATGCTGATGTTTTGAGTGATATTGCAAATCAACAAATTTTTGAAGATCAAGATCATCGAATTCCGTTTAGCTTTCATTTAAGTTCTCCAGTACGATCGCTTTTTAATTTTGTGTCTATTTTATCTGACCCATTGGTAACAGCTTCAGTTAGCAATGATACTTTGATAATCAATTTTCCTGAAAATTGGAATGGGGGGCTATTTGTAAAATTTTCTATTGATTGGATTGATTTATTATTGCCAAATGATACCACAAGTTTTGTAGTAAATGTTTCTTCAGTACAAGATGCCCCTAAACCTTTTCAGTGGGTCAGTAGCGCTACTGATACCATTAATATCACTAAGACCAATCTTCAGGATAGTTACAATCTTCAATGGTCTGAGAGCATCGATGTAGATAATGACACTATCGATTACCTTATTTATGCTAGGGTTGGAGTGTATCCTGCAGAGGAGGTCTACGATACGACTAGCATTAACTTTCCTATACCGTATCAAGAGTTCTTAGATAACGTTTTTGAGTCAACACCAGGGCCCGGGTCCACCGTTTATTTTAACGTGAAGGCCACTGATGGTATCGACACTGTGAATATATCTGGTGAGGATAGAATGGTCTATGTCAATCGTTATGATTATCTATCAACCGAGGATATCGCTACTCCTACCGATTTTGCATTACATGATAATTTCCCCAATCCTTTTAATCCCACTACCCAGATTCGCTTTGACCTGCCGATCAAAGGAGACGTCCGATTTACCATCTACAATATGCTAGGACATAAGGTAAGGGAATATAATATGAAGGGCTTATCAGCTGGCTATCATACGCTGACCTGGAATGCGACCAATAACTTGGGTAGTCCCGTAAGTTCTGGCATCTACTTTTATCAGATACAGACCAAAGATATCTTAAAGACCAAACGGATGGTGCTGCTGAAATAGGAAACGAATAGATATGGATTGATATCATAAGATCCTTTTAGATGTTAAAATCTATTTTTTTGATTTCCCCTTCTTATTGTTTAACTATTATTGCAAATTTATATTTAGATATTAATAACCTTCCTGAATAAATTGAATACTGCTTTAAAAGAAACTATTTAGTTTTTATGAGAAAATTAATTTTTTATCTATTTTGAGCCAAGTTTGACAGAAATCCATATTAATGACCCCCAGCCATTCGAAGAAGATTTAGCGGTTGAAAAATCTTTAAGACCAAACCAGATGGATGAATTTATTGGTCAAAAAGAAATAGTTGATAGCTTAAAACTATATATTGAAGCAGCAAATAAACGCGGTGAATCCCTTGACCATGTTCTTTTTTTTGGTCCACCTGGGCTAGGTAAAACAACTCTCTCAATTATTATTGCAAGAGAGCTTGGCGTTAACATAAAGCAAACATCAGGCCCAGTTCTAGATCGCGCAGGTGACCTAGCTGGAATTCTTACAAGTCTTGAAGCTAAAGATGTTTTTTTCATTGATGAAATACATCGACTTAATGCCATTGTCGAAGAGTATCTATACTCAGCCATGGAAGACTATAGAATTGAAATTATGATTGATAAAGGACCAAGCGCTAGAAGCGTGCAATTAAATGT
>Ga0208261_1000208_pt1 | contig 25144 bp, 23 predicted proteins | sample Knorr_S7_td_DCM__FD_185595 | JGI IMG/M metagenome (GOLD analysis project Ga0208261, IMG submission 185595) | Marine microbial communities from Southern Atlantic Ocean transect - Knorr_S7_td_DCM_ad_131m_LV_B (SPAdes) (version 3) | ecosystem: Environmental > Aquatic > Marine > Oceanic | place...
GTAATTTCGATCACCGACGGCCAGATCTACCTTCAAGACGATCTGTTCAAATCGGGTGTACGACCCGCTGTAGACGTCGGTGTGTCTGTTTCCCGCGTTGGAGGTGACGCTCAGACCAAAGCCATGAAGAGCGTTGCGGGAACCCTAAAGATCGATCTTGCTCAGTTCCGTGACCTTGAAGCCTTCGCCACCTTCGGCTCCGAGTTAGATGCTGCCTCTGCAGCGCAACTCGGCCGCGGCTACCGCCTAGTGGAACTTCTTAAGCAGGGACTTAACAGCCCCATGCCAGTCGAGGAGCAAGTCGTATCGATCTACACAGGAACGAACGGCCATCTAGATGACTTACCAGTTGAGGATGTGCAACGGTTCGAAGCCGAGCTCTTGGAGAACATGAAGACGAGGCACTCCGGGCTGCTGGACGAAATAAGAAGCACAGGAGTTCTCCCCGAAGATCAGGTGAAGGCTGCCGTAGAGTCTTTCAAGGCGACCTTCCAAGCGAGTGTCGAGGCCGACACGAGCGGCGGCGAGGGCTGATCGGCAGTGGCAGGCGGTCAGGAACGCATTCTTAGACGTCGCATCAGTTCGATCGATGCTACGAAGAAGATCACGCGCGCCATGGAACTGATCGCGGCTTCCCGGATTGTAAAAGCCCAAGGACGGGTCCAAGCGGCCAAACCCTACTCAGAAAAAGTTACTGATGTAATAGCGAACCTTGCTGGCGGCGGCGCTGGAGTTGACCATCCGTTACTAGCGCAACCCGGTGAAATAAACCGAGTTGCTTACGTTGTGATAGCTGCGGATCGCGGACTCTGCGGCGGCTACAACAACAATGTCCTTAGGGCCGTAGAGAGGTCTATTGCTTCGGACCGAGCTGCGGGACGTGACTACGCACTTATCTTGTCCGGCAAGAAAGCCGCCGGCTACTTCTCCTTTAGAGGCTATGAGGTTCATGCAGCCTTTGAGGGATTCTCTGATCAACCCAACTACAGCGACGCAAAAGCGATGGCTGAATCGGTGGCAGAACTATTCGAAAGTGGCCAGGCTCAACAAGTCCAACTTGCATACACACGCTTTTTGTCGATGGGAAGCCAAGAAGTGACAGTAGATCAATTCATGCCGCTAGAGGCATCTGAAATTGGCGCCGACGCTGCCGAGGAAAGCGGAGGCGGTGGTTACGAATTTGAACCGGAACCATCTGAAATATTGGGACGTCTTCTTCCCCGTTACGCAGAAGCTCGCTTATATGCAGCGCTGCTTGAGGCCTCAGCTTCCGAACACGCAGCACGTCAACGCGCCATGAAGGCAGCTACTGACAACGCCGAAGATCTAAAAATCAACCTCACCCGAATAATGAACCGTGCCCGTCAAGACGCAATCACTACCGAAATAATGGAGATTGTCGGCGGTGCCGAAGCAATGAGCCAAGACGACGATGGCGATCTTGAAGATCTCATCGCCCAATCAATTGAGGGTTCTTTCGCAACCCTCACAACTGACCGTACCGACGCCTGAACCTTCAGGAGCAAAAATGACCATGACCGAAGACAACACCGAAACCAAAGATGGAAGGGTTCTCGCTATTGCCGGACCGGTAGTAGACGTCGAATTTCCACGCGGATCGTTGCCCGAAATAAACACATTTGTCGAGATGGACGCCGAATTGGAAGGCGCCAAAGTGACCATTGGTGGTGAGGTAGCGCAACAAATTGGTGAAGGCAAAGTACGTGTTGTTTGTATGAAGGCGACGGACGGGCTGACTCGGGGTGCGGTGGTACGAAACACCGGGCGTGGAATTGCAGTTCCGGTTGGGGACAACGTCCTCGGACATATCTTTAACGTTCTAGGTGAACCCCTCGACACCGATGACATCGGCGAAGTGCCTGAAAGATGGGAGATTCATCGCGACGCTCCTGACTTTGACACCCTTGAGCCGAAGGCGAAGCTTTTTGAATCAGGCATTAAGGTGATCGACCTTCTAGAGCCCTACTTGGAAGGTGGAAAGATCGGACTCTTCGGCGGAGCTGGAGTAGGTAAAACAGTTTTAATCACTGAGATGATTAACCGGGTTGCTTCACAGCACGGCGGAGTTTCGGTGTTCGCAGGTGTCGGAGAACGAACCCGTGAAGGCACTGACCTATACCTGGAGATGGAAGAGTCCGGTGTGCTGGAAAAGACTGCGCTTGTCTTTGGGCAAATGGACGAGCCTCCTGGAGTTCGCCTACGTGTCGCCCTTTCAGCTTTAACAATGGCGGAATATTTCCGCGATGTGCAGGGGCAGGAAGTGCTCTTGTTCGTGGACAATATTTTCCGCTTTGTGCAAGCAGGATCCGAGGTATCGACTTTGCTTGGTCGGATGCCTTCAGCGGTGGGCTACCAGCCCAACCTGGCGGACGAGATGGGTGAGCTGCAGGAGAGAATTACCTCTACTTCAGGTCACTCAATTACTTCTCTCCAGGCTGTCTATGTGCCGGCCGACGATTACACCGACCCAGCACCTTTCACCACATTCACCCACCTGGATGCGACCACGGAATTGAGTCGCCAAATTGCTTCTTTAGGCATCTATCCAGCAGTCGACCCGCTTGCTTCTACGTCAACAATCCTCACCCCTGAAGTTGTGGGTGACCGACACTATGGCGTCGCTCGCCGGGTGCAGGAGATCTTGCAGAGGTATAAAGAACTGCAAGACATCATCGCTATTCTCGGTCTCGACGAACTATCCGAAGAAGACAGAATCACGGTGGATCGGGCTCGCAAGATTCAACGGTTCCTATCGCAGCCTTTCTTTGTTGCTGAAGTTTTCACCGGAATGCCTGGAATTTTCGTTCCCATTGAAGAGACAATCGAGTCGTTTGAAATGCTTTGTAACGGCGAACTCGATCATCTACCTGAACAAGCCTTCCTCAATGTCGGCAATGCCGAATCGGCGATGGCCAAAGCCCGTGAACTCGAGCAGTCTTAATAATTAAAAGAAGCTGATTTATGCAGGTCGAACTCGTTTCCCCCGAAGCAGTACTTTTCTCCGGAGAATGCTCGCAAGTAGTCACGCGCACCGTTGACGGCGACATCGCCTTTCTTGATAATCATGCTCCGTTTATAGGGGCGTTAGACGTTGGTCAAACGCAACTCTGGGCTGCCGATGGTGTCGTGTCGTTAGCTATAAATGGCGGCTTCGTGGAAGTAAGTTCCAACGCGGTCACTATTTTGAGCGATGACGCCATGGCCGCCGAAGATATTGACGTGCAAGAAGCCCAGGCCGACCTTCAGGCAGCTGATCAGGCACTCGCATCTGATGCCGATGACGCCGAAGCAGCGCTCGCTAAGAAATGGGCGGAAACTCGTATTCAAGTATCTGCCGGGACCTGACCATTAGCTGCACCTAAGTCAGAGTTGGTGCACCGTTCATTGGATAAATGCGAGATCTTCAATGGTGGTGAGCGACCGATAATAGCAACCGCTTCGACTCGAGCCGTCGGCCTCCAGGGTGTGGCAGGCCCCCCGCCCGTCGCGTCTCACTAGGTACAGGAGCGAGTTCTGTTCGCAGTTCACGCGGACGTCAATTAAGGAGAGGGTGTCTCCTGAGGTAGCGCCCTTGTGCCAAATCTGATTTCGGGAGGTGGAATACAGCACGGCGCTTTTCATTTCTAGCGTCATGCGCAGAGCTTCTTCGTTGGCGTAACCGACGAATAGAACCTCTCCCGACTCAACCTCTTGGAGGACAACTGGAAGCACCTGATGTCCTTCGCGCCCCACCCCTCCGATTTTGTCGAAGTCCAGTTGTTGGACTGTGCCCTCTTCTAAGTCATTCGCTTGGCCCATAAGAGTGAGCATAGAGGTGAAGGGGGGAAGGACCTGCCTTGATCCTTAACAGTGAAATCGTTAGGTGAAATCGACTGATGAGAATTCGCTGAGTTTGTCGATGTTATGAGTCGCTTCGATGCGCCGCACCGTTCCACTTTTGGATCTCATGACTAGGGAGTCGGAGACAGCGCCTTCGGCTGTGAACCTCACACCCCGCAACAACTCGCCATCAGTGATGCCTGTCGCGGCGAAAAACACATCATCAGATCGGACGAGATCGTCGGTGTCGAGAATACGGTCCAGGTCGTAGCCGGCATCGATCGCTGCCTGACGTTCAGTCCCGTTTCGCGGCCAGAGCCTGCCTTGCATTTCTCCGCCGAGACACTTGAGTGCTGCGGCAGAAATAACCCCCTCCGGAGTTCCGCCTATGCCGAAGAGCACATCTGCTCCATCGCTTGTAGCTGTCGCGATAGCCCCCGCTACATCACCATCAGGAATAAGCCGAATTCTTGCTCCACTCTGACGGACTTCATCGATCAACTCAGCGTGTCGGTCACGGTCCAAGATAACGGCGGTCAAGTCCCTGATACCCCTGCCCGTCGCCTCAGCGATTGCTTCTAGATTCTCTGTGGGACTCTTGTCGATTGACACTAAACCTTTCGACTGAGGGCCGACCGCAATCTTTTCCATATAGACGCAAGGACCAGGATCAAACATGGTCCCTCGAGGAGCAACGGCGATGACCGAGATTGCGTTGCCGCGCCCAAGCGAAGTGAGTGTCGTTCCATCAATTGGATCGACCGCTATGTCTGTCTTAGCGCCCGTCCCGTCCCCGATGGACTCTCCGTTGTAGAGCATCGGAGCTTCGTCTTTCTCGCCTTCTCCTATAACTACGAAACCGTCCATTGGCACTGAGCCCAAGATGATGCGCATGGCGTCAACCGCAGCCCCATCTGCCCCTTCTTTGTCGCCTCTACCCATCCACCGAGCAGCCGCCAAAGCAGCAGCCTCGGTGGTGCGAACTAGCTCAAGTGCGAGGTTTCGATCAGGAAGTTCAGAATGTGAATCAGCCATGGAAACTGACCCTAGCCCCTCAGACGCAATAAGTATGAGTCAGTTGGAACATCGCCTAGTAGCGTCCATGACGTGATTTTGGCTGAGCTCAACGTCTGGCATTCTCGGCCAGCGGTTCCGACCCGTCGCGTAGCGCTGGGTGAAGACCAACTTAACTTTGATCCCAAACCCGGCTCTGGCGGCTTGTTGCTTGCCGCGGTCGTTGCGGTGCACGCACAGCAACTGGGAGACGAAGAGAGCAATGATTTGATTGCCCTTTTGAACCTCCTCGAAGCTGGCGCACGAGTTCCTCAACCCCGCCTTCGACACCGATTACAAGAGGACCGCATTGGACTAACGCGTTCAACTCATCAGCTCGTAACTACTGAAGGCGGGCGAATGTCTTTGAAAATAGCGCCGAGTGATCGCCCGGAACCACACATATTGGCAGCCCTGTACCGAGCAGCCGATCAGCCAGGAGAAACTCGGAGCGCTTTATTGACCTTGCTTCGTTCTTCGACGCGCTGGCGAGGCAAAGACCATGATGACTTACTTAGGTACCTTGCTGGCGACGTACCGCAAGGGAGTTGGGCCCAAAGCCACGACATAGATCCGATCCTTTGGGCTCTTGGAGTACTGGGTTTTTCGCAGCAAGAGAGAGATAATCTCCCAGACTCGCGACAAATACGCCGCACATTTAGACGTCTCCTACGCAGTGCTCATCCCGACCATGGAGGCTCCGAAGAGGAAGCGGGTACTCGTATTGAGTCGTTAACAGCTGCACGTAACATCCTTCTTGATCGTAGGAGTGCATAGTCGATGAGTTCTAACCCTCTGGATTTGGTGGTTGTTGGTGCCGGTATTGTCGGTTTGGCTACAGCGCACCGTTACCTCGCCGAGCACCCAGAAAAATCGGTAGTAGTTGTCGAACGTGAGTCTGGGCCCGCCTATCACCAGACTGGACGAAACTCTGGTGTGCTTCACTCAGGAATTTATTACACCCCTGGATCCATGAAGGCGGAACTAGCGGTGACCGGTCGAAGCACCATGGTGGCGTTCTGTGAGAAACGGGGTATCGACTACGAAATTTGCGGCAAGGTCATAGTTGCCACCGAAGCCGATGAGGTAGAACGCCTCCGAACGCTTGGAAGCCGAGCTGCTCAAAATGGACTTGAAGCAGTACTAATTGACAAAACCCGGTTACAAGAAATCGAACCCCATTGCGCTGGTATCGAAGCCCTGCACGTTCCTTCGACCGGAATTGTCTCGTACTCAGCGGTTTGCAATGCATTGAGTACTGAAATAGAAGCAATGGGAGGCAAAGTTCAATACGACACAACACTGCTTTCCTTCAAGGAGTCGATTGAGGGAGTCCGCTTAACTACTTCCGGTGGTGAGATTCTCGCCGGTCTAGTTGTCAACTGTGCTGGTCTTAGGAGTGACCAGGTCGCCGAATTGGCTGCGGCATCGGAAGGAAACCGAATAGTCCCCTTCCGTGGTGAATATTTCGAACTTATACCTGAACGTCGACACCTAGTAAAAGGATTGATCTATCCCGTACCGGATCCGAGCTTCCCGTTCTTAGGAGTTCACTTAACTCGCATGATCGATGGATCTGTTCATGCCGGACCCAACGCAGTCCTAGCCCTTGCCCGGGAGGGTTACAGATGGAGAGACATCCACGCCAGTCAAATCGTTGAACATCTAAGCAATCGAGGTTTGTGGAAACTAGCTCGTAAGTACTGGCGTACAGGAGCAGGGGAAGTATGGCGATCGATTAATAAAACTGCTTTTGTTAGGGCTCTGCAACGACTAGTTCCTGACGTTCGTTCAGAAGACCTTGAAGCAAGTCCAGCTGGTGTTCGAGCCCAGGCGATGAATTCTCACGGAGACTTAGCAGATGACTTTTTAATCACTCAATCGGAAAGTAGTCTGCACGTTCTCAATGCGCCCAGCCCCGCTGCTACTGCCAGCCTGGAAATAGCAGGACGCATCGTTCAGATGATTGATGCGCGGAGCAAATAAGTTAAGGGTTCTGTTGGGCTCGGCCACGGCTTTGTATATCCGCTCGACGTTCGGCCACTTTCTCAGGCCTAAAGTCGCTGTTTTTGAGCCACTCGGCACCCATCGAAGCTTCGATCTCCCACCCATCGGCGACGGTTGTCTCCGCCGTCCGAGAATAAGTCTCAAGCATTTGCCGCACCCCAACTTGGTCATTTGAGCGAATGTCTCTCGCCAGCGCGTACACGGTTTCCAGCAATGCTTCGTGTGGGACCACACGGTTGACTAAACCCCACTTTTCGGCGGTAGTTGCATCGACATAGTTGCCGGTAAGACTCATTTCTCGAGCTCGTCGAACGCCGATTGCTTGAGGCAAGAGAACGCTTAGCCCCCAACCCGGCATGACACCTACCCGAGCATGAGTATCGGCGAAACTTGCGCGATCTGACGCTATGAGAAAATCGCATGCGAGTGCTAGCTCGAGTCCTCCTGTCACAGCCACACCGTTCACAGCTCCGATTAGAGGCTTCGACCGTTCAGGAAAAGGTCGTTTGGGCTCGGACTGGGAGTCTGGGTCGATATTTCCGCCGGAATCTCCTAATTCCCTCAAATCAAGACCTGCACAAAACGCCGGGTCGCTGCCGGTTAGAACTAGTACATCAACGCCTGAACTTCCCTCCAACGAACGAATCGCCGTCGGTAACGCCTCAAGCACGTCGCTACTCAAGGCATTCCTCACCTCTGGACGATTCAGAGTGATAAGGCCAACTCCATCATGGATATCGGTCAATACCGTCCCATTCCCAAACTCATCAGTGGTCATTATTGGCGCCTTTCTGTAGCTAAGACCCCTATTCTGCCCGGATGAGGAGTTGGTATGCCGGCTATTGAAGGATTGATACTGATGCCCGGAGCTGGCGGCACCAAAGATCACCCGACTCTTTTAGCGTTAGAAGAAGCTCTGTCTCCTTTGCCCGTACTTAGGCACGAATTTTCCTACCGTAGCGAAGGACGCCGGCCTCCTCCACGAGCACCGAAGCTCGTCGCGGAGTTACTCAACGATTACGAGGGACTGATACGTAAATTAGATTGCGATCCCAAGGCTGTGATCTTTGGCGGACGTTCTATGGGGGGTCGAATTTGTTCTATGGCTGCAGCTGAGAGCATGCCCGCTGCTGGTTTACTGCTTCTCAGCTACCCTCTTCACCCCCCAACTAGTCCGGAAAAACTGCGCGTAGAACACTTCGAAAATATTGAATCGCCAACACTTTTCGTTTCAGGAAATAATGACCCGTTTGGGTCTCCTGAAGAGTTCAAGCAACAAGTGAGTTCAATAAAAGGCAAAGTTACGACGGAATTTTTGGAAGGCGGACGTCACGACCCTTCAAGCAGAGCCCATGTTGTTTCGATTGTGGATGCAGTCACTTCTTGGGTGTCTGCCTTCTCTTGAGCCCCGCGACTTAAATCTTTTGATCCTCAGGGTTCAGAGCCTCCAGCTCACGTCGAGTTCCCTCGTAAAACTTCCTCCAAACTAGGACAGCTGCTGCCAAGGGACCTAGCCACAGAATCGCCATGGCAGGCCCGAAAGAACCCCAACGGACACGCATCCACCCTGCAGCCACGATCCCAATTGAGCCTCCGACGACTCCGATTGCTCCAGCAATTGTTGCAGCGCGAGCTCGGACGGCTGTGGGAAACATCTCACCCCGGTACACCCCGAGAGCAGGCAAAAGACCGCTGGCAAGGGTGATAGCTGTGAAAGCAAGGGGCCATAACCAAAGTCCCGATGCATTGAAGAAGACAGTGGTCAAGCCGAGTCCAGCGACGGCGGCGGTGACGACAATGATTCTTCTGCCGCGCAAATCGGCGATTCGCCCTGCTAGGTACAAGCCGATCCCACCAGGTGTTGCCGTAGTGATGATGAAAAGGGTCACCTGTAGGGCGCTAAATCCGTGTTCATCCCGCAAATATTCGTTTCTAAACCAGTCGATAGGCGAAAGAAAAAGGCCTAGCAGAAAATATGTGCCCCCCAACAGAGCGAGACGTTTCCAGTAACTCCGCAACCTCAAACCGGCTGTGTGTTCCGCGAAACGCCGGCTCTCCGGTAACCGCCGAACGGCGCTCACGACTAGAGGTGTCATCAATACAGGAATCATAAATATGAGACGCCAAGACCACTCAGCGACACCCGCGATTGGTTGTGACCATACGACGACTCCTGCTCCTAAAGCTGCAGAAAGGCCGAGAACTGAAAGGCCCCAAGCACGACTTCCGGAAGGTAGTTCCTCTAATGCGAAAACGACGATCAGAGCAGCAAGCGTTGCATTAGAAGTTCTAACTACTACCAAGCAGGCTGCGAAGCTCTCAATTGAAGGCGCTAACGCAGAGGCGCAAGAAAATACGATTCCGAATCCAATAGCTAAAGTCAACACTTTCTTCCGACCATGCCGGTCTGCCAGTACAGCGAAGCCAATGGCGAGCAAAGTGCCAACTCGAATTAGAGCACCAAGGAAACCTTGGCTTAACTGGTCGACGTCGAATTCGTCAGCGGCGTATGTATGTGTTTCGGCAGGCGCGTTTGACAAAAATCCCGAAAGTACGGCAATCGCACATAGGGTTGCAAAAATGTGGGTTGCTCGCATACCCATATGGTCTGGAGGAGCCCAGAACGGCATCCGCGTCTTGTCTCGACGATTTCGGAGCGCATGACGCACGGGCAAACGAAACAAAAACCCGAACCAGGGGATAGATAATCGGTAGTCGATTGTTTCGATAACAGTGTGACCGGTCGCTGTGGACTCCACAACGAGAGATCTCTCATAGAACTCGAAGGGCCCATCCACCAAGGCAAACGAATCCTGTTCCACCTCCCTTTCGACGACCAAATCAGTTCTAGGAGCACGGACGCGCCTAAGTCCCTCGTCATCGACACGGTGAGTAATTTCTAAATGAGTCACGATAGTGATGTGTCCTTGGCCGCTTCGATGAACATACTGGAGGTGTGGAGAAATTCCTTGTTCAGGGAAGCGGTCCCTTAAACGGAGAGATCCGAATTGGCGGAGCGAAGAATAGCGCTCTGAAACTAATGGCAGCGTCGTTGTTGGCTGAAGGTTCGACGTCACTAATCAACGTTCCTGAGATCACCGACGTTGCCATCATGATGGAATTGCTCGAAGCGATGGGTGTTCGAGTCCAGCGCTTGGGGCAACGAATCGAGATTGACGTACCGGGCGAAATTGAACCAGTTGCCCCGTACAGCCTGGTAGAGCGGATGCGTGCCTCAATAGTTGTTTTGGGGCCGTTGTTGTCAAGAATTGGACGAGCGAAGGTAGCCCTACCGGGAGGTGACGACTTTGGATCTCGCCCTATCGACATGCATTTACAAGGCCTTGAACAACTGGGCGCCGAATTTTCATACGAACACGGAGATATCAACGGCAGAGCAGACCAATTAGTGGGTGCAGAGGTATTTCTGGAGTTTCCATCAGTAGGAGCGACTGAGAACTTACTCATGGCTGCGGTATTGGCTGACGGCACAACAGTGATAGAGAACGCAGCTCGCGAACCTGAAATCTCAGACCTGGCTAACTTTCTCTCCAAGATGGGTGCAGTAATTGAGGGGATAGGAACCTCTCGACTCACTATCGAAGGCGTCCCGGCTCTTCACCCCGTGAGCTACGAGGTAATCCCTGACCGGATAGAGGCTGCTACGTATCTAGCTGCCCTGGGAGTCTGTGGGGGAGAGCTCAGATTGATTGGAGCACGTTCGGACCATATGGAGATGCTGTTGCGCAAACTCGAAGAGATGGGAATGGAGTGGAGCGAAGACGAAGACGGACTCACCGCTCGAGTTCTAGAACGCCTCCAATCCGTAGACGTATCTACGCTGCCTTACCCAGGGTTGGCAACCGACTACAAACCCTTCTTGGTCGCGGCCCTCTGCGTATCCCAAGGCGCCGGGATGGTGACCGAAAATATTTTTGCTGGACGGTTTCGCTATATCGACGAGTTGGTGAGGATGGGCGCAGAGATACGTGCGGAAGGTCGACATGCAGTAGTGCGGGGGGTGAAACGACTATCAGGAGCGCCTGTTCGAGCACATGACATCAGGGCGGGAGCAGCCCTGGTGGTTGCTGGACTGGCAGCTGATGGCGAAACTGTAATTTCAGATGCTCATCACGTTGATCGGGGATACGAAGATTTGGCGGGTAAGCTCTCGTCGGTCGGTGCCCAAGTTACGAGGATTTGACTCCTTGTCCGACCACCGACTGTCTCCGATGAACCGGCCAAACACAGATCCCGTCGCCCTATTTGAGGCCGCACACAAGGGAGAGCGTCTTGCGCTTGCGAGACTCATGTCTCTTGTAGAGCGCGGCGGAGACGACGCTCGAGTCATCGGATCTCACACCTATACCCAAGTAGGCAACGCGTACACCATTGGAATGACCGGGGCGCCCGGATCGGGTAAATCCAGTCTCACATCCGCTCTTGCATCGGTTGTCCGGTCCGAAGAGCAGCGCCTAGCGATCTTGGCAGTTGACCCATCGTCGCCATTTACCGGAGGCGCGATTCTCGGTGACCGGGTTCGGATGCAAGACCATGTCACGGATGAGGGTATCTATATTCGATCAATGGCCACTAGAGGCCACCTAGGTGGCTTAAGCCTTGCAACTCCCCAAGCGGTTCGAGTTCTCGACGCCTTGGGTTGGCCGTGGGTCCTGATCGAAACGGTTGGCGTTGGTCAAGTGGAAGTTGACATCGCAGGGGCGGCTGACACGACAATCGTTGTCGTAAACCCCGGATGGGGGGATGCTGTTCAAGCCAATAAAGCGGGGCTGATGGAGGTAGCTGACATCTTCGTCATCAACAAATCGGACCGAAAAGGAGCTGACGATACTCGTCGAGATATCCAACAGATGCTCGAGCTCTCGTCGCTAGGTGATTGGGAACCGCCGATCTTGATGACAGTGGCTACCGACCAGCAGGGAGTGGATGCCTTGTGGGAAGCAGTAAACGAACACCGCTCACACTTGCAGGCGAGTGGAGAATTAGCATCACGTCGAAGTGCGCGCATACAAGAGGAACTGCTGGAAATCGTCCAACGAAGTATCGAACACCGGGTTGCAATGCTTATGGAAAGCCCGAACGCGATGAAGCTGCGAGACGAGCTTGCCGAAGGAAAAATTGATCCCTATATGGCGGCGTCGCGCCTCATAGAGATGGGCGAGGGCGACTAGTCAAGCTCATCGCGAGCCAGAGCGAACACAGCTTCCCTCTCCGCCACGGACAGGCTGCTGTCCAATAACCGAAGTTCCGCCGCTTCTCGGACCCGATCCAACACCTCTGCTACGCCGAATTCCTTAATGAATATGTTGGCGAACCGCTTCCGTAAGCCGCTAATCAAAAGGCGATTGAGCCGCCCATTTTTTGATTCTGCTGTTCGGAGGATCACGTAAGTCACTGCGGCATCAAACGATGATGACCCCCGTGCCGATCTACTCCAGTTCAAAACTACTGGTGAGCCATTACTTATTTTGATATTCCCTGGATGCAGATCCAGATGCACAACAGACTCACCTTCGCTGACGCCTTCCCAACTAGGGGGAGCAACGATATTGCCCAGAGCCTTGTGCAGTCGAGCGAGATTCTTGGCATGTCGGTTCAACATCCACGGTCGAGACGTCAGATCCTCCAACATTGTTGGGCCATCGATACGCTCAATCACAATCGAAGACGGTGTGATCTTTTCTGAAAGTTCGGGCGCTGGAAAGCCTGCTGAGCCGACGACCTCTAACGCCTCAGCTTCTCGAGACAAATCCTTGTCCTGAGTGCTTGTTCGGATGACGTGATCTGGCCCGTAATGGCGCACCTCCCACTCCGAACCGATGCCAATTAACCCCCCAGGTTCTTGACCTGTTCCCGCTTCCTGTCGATGAATAATTTGTTTTCGAAGCGACCTAAGGTTTCGCCGCCAAATCGCTGTCAGAAGTGGTTTGGCGATGCTCTCGCCGAGTCTGCCTCCGAAACGCAGCGGTAGTTCGATCGATTCATACCAACTAAACCGAGTACCGCCGGAAGTTGGGGTCAGGGTGAACTGACCAATTCCTGTCACAATCCCTGAATGCTTTACACCCATCGCCCTTTCAGGCTCCCATTCAACGACTTCCATTTGATCCCGGACGCGGAACGGGCCGACAGCGGTAAGACAGTCAAATGTGAGCCCAGGGCCCTCGGTCACTTCAGAGGTAATGTCGACACTTAACGCGTCCATCATCCATTCGCTGTGCTTGGTGACGTCGCGCAGGTAAGCCCAAACTTCGGTTGGAGTCGCGGGTAGATCTACCACGACTTGGATCTCCATTTATCTTGACCTCCACGGAGTCAGACTAGAACTAGGGATTAGTTGAAGCGTAGACCGATATGTGATGATCGCTGCTGCTAGTAAAAGGGCTTCGATACCAGTCCTGCCAGCGTTCCACGAGCCTGAGGCCATGGTCGCTTGCTAACTGATCCAATTCATCGGGGGTTCTGACCCGTATCCTCCACGGTCTCAGAACGACGCCGTCGTCCCCTAATTCCACACTTTGGCCTCTGATTATGCCTGACATCTTTTCTCTGATGGTGATGTTGAGCACCGCACTATTCGACAAGTGTCGCGATTCGACACCCCTAGTTGGTAACTGCGAATAATTGGATGGGACAAAGGCTTCGACGACAAAGAAGCCGTCGGGGCGCAAGCGATCACGGATCAGCGTTAGACACTCCTCCTGGGCATCTTGTCCGACCAAGTTGAAGAAAGTGTTGTAGGCACAAAAGATGACCTTGTAGGGGCCAGAGGGCAACCACTCTGACATATCAGCAAGGTAAGAGTCGATGAGCTTCTCAGAGTCTCGAACGGCAAGGCGTTTTAACATCTCCGGCGAAGCGTCGACGCCTGATACTGGAATACCCCTTCGGGCGATCGGCAGCGCTAAACGGCCCGTCCCAACGCCGAGTTCTAAAACCCCCAGGCCATCAGATAGATCAGTAATTAAGTTGGTGGTCCCGTCAACATCAGTCACCTGCTGATACCAATCGTCGTAAACATCTGCAAATGCATCTCCGTAAGTTGAACAGAGATAGCTCACCGAATTTGACAGGTCCATGCCGGACACTTTATTTGGGCTCTAGCCTTTAAGTGATGGTCACAGCAAAGTCACACCGACCCGCGTATCTCGATTGCGCAGCTTCGACACCCGTGAGGTCGTCGGTTCTTGATTCAATGCTGCCGTACCTGACCGAGCATTTCGGTAACCCCTCGGGCGCTCACAGAATGGCGCGGTCATCTAGAGCTGCGATAGACGATGCGCGAGACATATGCGCAGCTGCGTTGGGCTTTGACCCGCATGGAATCGTCTTTACAAGCGGTGGTACTGAATCTGACAACCTAGCGATTCATGGGGCGTGCGGAGCACAGGGTCGTGCCATCTGTCCGGAAACGGAGCATCACGCAGTTTTGTATCCCGTAGAAGCACACAATGGTTGTTTCGTAAAGGTCACCGAAACAGGAGACATAGACCTCGAACACTTCGAGACCTTGCTGGACCTCGACCTTTCAATCATTTCGGTCATGTTGGTGAATAATGAGTCAGGCCGAGTCATTGATCTTGAACCAATAGCGGATCTAAGGGATCGTTTCGCGCCGCAGGCGCTGTTGCACACAGACGCTGTTCAGGCGGTCAACTGGCTAGATGTTGCCGCTGCTGCTGAACGCGCCGACATGATGTCACTCAGCGGGCACAAGTTTGGCGCGCCCAAGGGCGTCGGGGTTCTGGCGATCCGCAAGCAAGTTGGCATTACTCCACAGTTGCTTGGAGGCGGGCAAGAAGCCGAACGGCGCAGTGGGACTCACAACACGGCTGGGATAGTCGCCCTCGGAGCGGCAATACAATGCCTTCACGAATCGCGTGCTAGCGAAATAGAAAGACTCGGAAGCCTCTCCACCCGATTAGCAGAAGGGCTTACAGCCGCAATACCTCGCTGCTATGAGACCGTGCCGCGTTCTCATAGAGCCGCTGGACTATTGCAACTGGTGATTGAAGGCATCGAAAGTGAGGCACTTTTAGTTCTGCTGGAACGCCACGACATCATGGCTTCGGCAGCCGCCTCATGTGCTTCAGGGGCTATGGACCCCTCGCATGTATTAGCGGCAATGGGTTTCGAGAGAGCGGCTGCTGCGGGGTCACTGCGGCTCTCGCTTGGGTGGTGCACCGAGGAGTGGGAAATTGATCACGCGCTTGAGTTCATTCCCAAGTGCGTCGAACAACTCAGAGGCAACTCATGACCCGCGTATTGGTAGCTATGTCCGGGGGAGTTGATAGCGCGGTGTCGGCAGCGCTCCTAAAGCGGCAAGGCTACGAAGTGACCGGAGTCACGCTGAAACTTTGGGGTGGAGCGCAAGACCAAGGTTGTTGCTCAGTCTCCGACGTCGATGACGCTCGACGGGTTGCACAACAGCTAGAGATTGACCATTTTGTCTTCAATTATGGTGAAGCATTCGAACGACACGTCGTGGGACCCTACGTAGAGGCCCACGCATCAGGACTCACACCTAACCCCTGCATCGAATGTAATCGGCACATAAAGTTCGACGCATTGCTTGACCGTGCCCGTCAACTGAATTTTGACCGAGTAGCGACGGGCCATCACGCCCAAATTGTTGCCACTGAGAATGGTCCGAGACTCTCTCGTGGCGCCGACTTAGACAAGGATCAGTCTTATGTCCTCTACATGCTCTCTGAGCGGGATTTAAACATGCTTGAATTCCCCATTGGGCATATGAAGAAAACCGAAGTCCGTGAATTGGCTAACGAATTGGGTTTGCGATCAGCTTCCAAGCCCGACAGTCAAGATGTTTGCTTCATTACTGCATCTGAGGGCAGGGGGAGATTCTTGTCTGAACGGCTCAATCTTCATGCAGGGCAAGTCGTTGATATGGGTGGCAACAATATAGGGACTGTAGATGCCGTTGAATTGGTGACCGTAGGTCAACGCAAGGGGCTCAAACTTGGAGGCAACGTCGGTCGGAGCTATGCGGTGGAGGTCGATATTCCATCGCGACGGGTTATCGCAGGGAGCGCGCAGGATCTTCTATCTGAAACCGTAGAACTGAGGGATCACTTTTGGATCGGGCCCGATTATCAGGGTTCTGTAGCTGTTCAAACGAGCGCACATGGCGATCCCGCCGCAGCGCACTTGAACGCAGATGGCTCCGTGCAATGGGCTCAAGCTCGCCGCAAGGTAGCACCCGGCCAGGCTGTGGTTTTTTACCTCGACGATGCCGTTATTGGAGGCGCGATCGCTTGCTAGAGGTCAACGCAATAGTTTCCGTTGATGTGCCTCTTCAAGCACTACCCCCGGTCGAGTGGGAGAGAACAAAATCTGAGCTACTTGCCGTACTTCGCTGACTCCCCTTGAACGTGACACCACTTCTACGTCGCCTCGGAGAACGACATGGAGTACAGGACCTAAAGCCAATTGGCTCACATCAATAAGGTCTTCGGAACTGACGTCAATCTCTGCCGCTGCTGGACCGAGAGAAGATATGTCTTGGCGACGAAGTAAGAATGGCTCGCGTGTTGCCAAGTAGTCGTGGATGACGAACCCATTCGGGACAAAAACAATCCATCTACGCGCCAATTGATGCATTGATCTAGTCGCAAAGACCGCGAGCGTCCAACCGATGCCCCAAAGGGGCAGGCCAACGCCCCATCTACCTGATGTGACGAGAATCGGGCCGAAAAAGATACCTGACACTGTGACCGCCCAGACCAGTGGCAGCGGACCGAAGAGTACTGCGGTAGGTACGCGAAGCAGGAACCGTTTTTCGTCCCCGTAACTAAGACCATCCACCATAAGGTGACCTGTCTCAGGCAAAAGCGCCAAAAGGCTGACTAGAACTGCATGAGAGAGTGCTATAGCCAAGGTGCCGGCGGGCATAGTCGCGCTCCAGTAAGTCACCAAGAGTGTCGGCACAGTCGCTGGAGCGAGAATGCGCATGATTGTCAAACCCCAGGGTCTCCGAATAATTGAAGACCCCAGTACTAGACCCCACGCAATCCACACCCCGACAGAAATGGACGTTCTAACCTGATCGTCACTTTGAGCAAAAGCAGAATCGATAGCTGCGCCAACTGAAAATGGCAGCACCGCCCATAGGCCGATGAATATTGCAAGCGGATTTCTGATCATCACACCCTAATCGTGACTCATTTGAGCCTGTTCGACCTAACCGCCGATGTGAGAGAACGACAAATATGTTCTTCCGGCTAGCTAAAGTCGGGATTGTTGTGAATAAGCCTGATCCAGATTACGACCGTGCTACCGAGCTACGGATTCAGATCGCAGGTCACGATGAGGCCTACCACGGACGTGATGAGCCACTCGTCCCTGACGCGGAATACGACGCCTTAGTTCGCGAATTAATCGCGATCGAAGATCGGAGGCCGGATTTAGTCACTCCGGACTCACCGAGTGGCTCAGTTGGGTCTGAACCCAATGAGATGTTTGCTCCGGTCGAACATGAAGTTCCCATGATGTCTCTAGACAACGCCATGGACCTCGAAGAACTTGATGCCTGGTATGAGCGAATTCTGAAGAGTTTGGATGCTTCGGACAGGCCAAAATTTGTATGCGAATTAAAGTTTGATGGCCTCGCTGTCTCTATTCGGTACGAGGACGGGGAACTGGTCCGGGCTGCCACTCGAGGTAACGGGCGAGTCGGTGAAGATGTCACACATAACGTGTTGACGATCAAGGGGATTCCACACCGAATTGATGGTTCACCGACAACCTTGGAAGTACGAGGTGAGGTGTACCTTCCCATTTCTCACTTTGACGAATTGAACCGACAGCAGATAGCAAGCGGCGGAACTGCTTTTGCGAACCCTAGAAACACAGCGGCTGGAAGTTTGCGACAAAAAGACCCCGAAGTCACTGCCTCAAGGAACCTCGCCTTTTGGAGCTACCAACTGGGACAGGTAAGTGGTGGCCCAGCCATATCCTCTTCTGAGGAAACCTTCGCGTTGCTCGAAAGCCTGGGACTCCCAGTCAATCCTGAAATACAAGAATTTTCGGATTTCGCTGACGTTCGAGAATATTGCGAGAAGTGGATGGGGAAACGCCATGAGCCTGACTATGAAATAGATGGAGTCGTAGTTAAGTTGGCCGATCTCGCCCAGCGAGAGAAACTTGGCTCAACTAGTCGTGCCCCACGCTGGGCGATCGCATTTAAATTCCCGCCCGAAGAGAAGATCACCCGTCTCCTACAAATCGACGTTTCGGTAGGGCGTACCGGACGAGCGACGCCGTTTGCCGTACTCGAACCTGTCTTTGTGGGAGGTTCCACGGTGGGTATGGCGACCCTTCATAACGAGGACCAGGTAGCGGTCAAGGACGTTCGCCCCGGAGACATGGTCGTAGTGCGTAAAGCTGGAGACGTGATCCCCGAAGTAGTAGGACCAGTTTTAGCGGAACGTGATCGCGAATCGCAGCCATGGTCCTTTCCGAGGGTATGTCCAAGTTGCGGTTCGGCTTTTGTGCGATCAGATGGCGACGCCAACACCTATTGCCTCAGTCGAACATGCCCGGCCCGCGTACAGACAGGCATCATTCACTTCGCCAGCAGAAATGCTCTAGATATCGAAGGTCTTGGCGAACGTACGGTTCGGGGCTTGGTAGAACAAGGCCTTGTTAGAGATGTGGGCGATCTATTCGGGCTAACCAAAAATCAACTACTAGAAGTCTTAGTGGCGGACGCGTCTAATGAAACTCTGGTCAACAACCTCATGACTGCAATTAACGAAGCACGTGAGCGTCCACTACCCAATGTTTTGATTGGCCTAGGAATCGAACATCTTGGCCCAAGCGCTGCTGAACTCATTGCGCGACGGTTCGGTGGTCTGGAAGCAATTGCTAACGCAGATGCAGGTGAGGTTGAAGCCATCGACGGCATCGGGCCGGTGATCGCTCAAAGCGTCACAGATTTCTTCAGTGATAGCCATAATCAGTCGGTCGTAGAAAAGCTGAAATCCAACGGAGTACGGCTCGACCTGATTGACAGAGAGACCGAAGCGCCTCAGGTTCTGTTAGGACGCTCCGTAGTGGTTACAGGATCATTAGATGGATGGTTCATCAACCGAGAAGAGGCCAAAAAAGCAATAATCGCTCGGGGCGGCAAATCTCCGGGGAGCGTTTCAAAGAGTACGTACGCCTTAGTGGTGGGCGCCGAGGCTGGCCAATCGAAACTGGATAAGGCCGAAGAGCTGGGAGTCCCGATCGTGGGGGAGGATGAACTTCGTCGGTTACTCGAGATAGGTGAATTGCCCTAAACGCAGATCAAAATGAAGTCCAACACCAACGGTGGTCGATGTTATCTACCTCAATATCGATAGTTGGAATAGCAATGACCTGAGCGCAAATGTGACCCCGTCTCAACTGGTTGATCACCATGTCTTCCCCCGGTGCGAAAAAGAATTCTCCGAGTTGCCGAGTGCCTCCACTTAATTCTTCGTCGGGAATCACAATTCCATCAATTATCACCGTTGGCTGCCAGCCAGGACTCAGGGACACACCAACGAGCGTCTGTTTCGGCGCTTGATCGCCTTCTTCGGGGATCACTGCTAATAACCCGGTCGGGAACGTCGATGGACGCGGAGCGCCTCGACTTGTGGCGGCAACCCAAACAACTACCAGTAACAACGCGACTACCAATATTGTCAGAGTCGGTGCAACCCCTCGCCGTAAGCTCCAGTTGGTACGGCCATCAGAGTCAAATGGTCGGTTGCTTTGTTGCTCTTCCACCTCCCTATCTTGCCTGATTGTGTTGAATCATAAAATTCAGCGACGTCAGATATTCGACGAGTAGGGGTACTGTCAGGGTGTGCTTAGAGGTGAACCAGATCAGTTCACGGGTCGCGTCCTCAACGATCGGTACCGTCTCACGGTTCTTTATGACGCCCATGAAGGCTCATCTGAGTACCTGGCCCATGACCTAGAAACCGGAGATCGGGTCTCGGTGAAGATCTTGAATGCCTCGATCTCCGAGGACGTCGAATTCTCTCGACGGCTGGCTGCAGACACTGCCACAGCGGCATTGGTGTCGCATCCGTTCGTGGAACAAGTCCTCGATTGGGGTCGCTTTGAGGACAGGGTGTATGTCGTAACTGAATATTTTCCAGGTATTGCTTTGGCATCATTCTTGGAGGATGGCTACCAGCTGACGGCATCGCAGGCGATCAAACTTGGATTCGAACTCGCTACTGGCTTGTCAGCTATCCATGACCAAGGATTAAGTCACGGCGATGTATCACCCGCGAACGTGATACTGGGCTACAACGGTTATCCCAAACTCTCAGCGATTTACCTAACGAACGCGTTGGTTGCTGCCGAAAAGGGTCGACTAGACATGGTGGGCACCGGATTTGCGGGTCGATCGTCAGATTTCGTAGCTCCGGAAACCGCACTGGGACTCAACTCCCCGAAGTCCGACGTCTACTCGCTGGCAGCGACACTCACAGCAGTGATTGGAAATTCACCAGTCAGAGGTTCGACCTCAAAACGATCTCGTCTCGAGCCTGAGAATGAGGAAACAATCGAAATCAGCGAAGTTTTCGGCTCCGCACGAGTGATTCTTGAAGCAGCCCTCACTACCGACCCTGCGCAGCGAAGCAGCGCTTCAGCATTGGCAGAAGGCCTGGCAGCAGCTGCTAAACGCTTCGTCAAGCCCGCGCCTGTGGTGGTTCCGGAAACCCTTTTCGCCCCGGAGGTTTTGGAAGCTCAACCTTCAGGTTCTATGACCGCTCCGATAATCGAGACGGAAGAGATTTACTGGCGTCCAGTATGGAAATTGGGTGGCCTAGTAGTGGCCGTGCTCGCCGTATTGTCAGTTGGTGCAGCGTGGGCAGTTAGCAGCGTGCGCCCTCAGGGAGTCTCGACTCACCTTGTCGAACGGTACGAGGGACGAACGATCGGTGAAGTCAGAGCCATAGCGGACTCGTTTTTATGGGTACTTGATGAAGATCAAATCCGAACTGATGAATTACCAAGTGGAATCATCGTCGCTCAATGGCCGTCACCAGGAAGCCGATTAGCGGAAGGCGACATGCTGACAGTAGAAGTCGCGAGTGGGCCGCGCCTGCGCATGACTCCGCTCGTGCTTGGATTATCCACTGAAGTTGCTTCTGCCCGACTTGAAGCGAAAGGTTTCGAAGTAGATCTAGTACAACCCGTTTATGACGAAAACGTCGCAGCCGGGCAAGTTCTCAAACTGTTGATTGACAGTGAACCGGTATTAGGAGGAAGGCTCAGAGAACCTGGAACGCGAGCGGTCTTAGTCGTCTCAGGAGGACCTGTACCGCGAACAGTCCCGCAACTAGTAGGACTCACTCGAGAAACGGCCCGGGAGGCTATCGATGCTCTCCAACTCACCATTGCCAAACCGGTCAACATGGAGAATTCTGAATCCGTTGATGAAGGCGTCGTAATAAGACAAGACCTCGCAGCCGGACTGCTTGTGGATCGAGGATCGCCAATTTCCATCACGATCTCAGCAGGCCCTGATCGGCGTGAAGTGCCCGACATGCGCGGGTTATCGGTACTTGAAGCAGAACGACGTCTCGCTGAACTCGGACTCGTGATTGGTGAAATAGACGGTTCCGGGCAGGAAGTCCAAGGGTCAGAGCCACCACCCGGGTCTATGTTGCAACCCGGATCGCCGGTAGCTCTGTGGGTACCCTCTCAAGAATAACCTCGGATGTTTGGGTAGTTGCTAGTTGGTGATCAATGTCGCCACGTAGAATTCACTCAATGGCATCGGGAAACAGCGCCGCGAGATTGTCGCGAATCGAGAATCGCTTACGTAACCCGAAGTGGCCAAACGCGCCGATGTATATAGACATGTCAGAGTGCATCAACTGCGATGCCTGCTTACGAGCCTGCCCACCCAACTTCGGCGCGATCTTCAACCATGGTATTGATGTGATCATTCTCCCGGAGTTGTGTTCGGGTTGCGATAAATGCCTTGATCCATGTCCTGTGGATTGCATCTATCCTCTTCCTGTTGAGAGTTGGACACCGTCCCCAGAGGATTGGTGGCAGGAACCTTTAAGCGCAAATGACCCATACATGTGAACTGCTTCGGAGATAAAAAATGGAAGAATCACTCTCACAAGATCTCGTAGCCCATATAGCTTCACTAGCTCGGATAGACCTTGATGAAGCAGAACTGCTGCATTTCACCGAACATCTCGGAAAGATTCTTGGTCATGCTCAACAACTTGAGGCGCTCGACCTTGATGCTGTCGAACCGATGTCACATCCCTACCCGCTGAATAATGTCTTAAGAGACGACGTTCCTGGACCGACTATCGAACCTAGCGATGTGATGAATCAGGCGCCTGATGTCTCCGAAAATCAATTCCGGGTTCCTCCTGTCCTAGGAGAATCATCTTGAATTCAGCGACAGACCTCGCTTCAAATGTTCGCGATTCGCGTCAAAGCGCCCAAGAAGCATTGCAGGACTACCTTCGAGTGATCGACGCTCGGGAGAATGATGTACACGCTTTCAATGCGATTGACCGCGAAGTGGCGATGGAAACAGCAGCGACCATTGACGAAATGGTGGCCTCGGGCCGGGACCCTGGTCCGCTGGCTGGTGTGCCTGTAGCGCTCAAAGATAATTTGTGCACCCGGGCGCTTGCCACAACATGCTCGTCAAAGATCCTTGAAGGTTGGGAGCCACCCTACGACGCAACGGTCGTGGAACGTTTGCGTTCAGCGGGGGCTGTCATTGTTGGTAAGACCAACCTTGATGAATTTGCTATGGGAAGTTCGACCGAGCACTCAGCCTTTGGCCCAACTCGCAACCCCCATGACCTGACCCGAGTTCCCGGAGGTTCTAGCGGAGGTTCAGCGGCAGCGGTAGCCGCTGGATTTGCACCCGTTGCACTCGGATCCGATACCGGTGGTTCCATACGGCAGCCAGCGTCGCTGTGCGGGGTAGTAGGAGTAAAACCCACATACGGATTAGTCAGCCGATACGGACTCATAGCGTTCGCGTCCTCATTTGACCAAATTGGGCCGTTCGCCAATGACGTTAGAGATGCGGCGCTAGTGCTCGAAACCATTGGAGGGCATGACCCTCGAGACAGCACGTCGATCCCTTCTCCAATGATGAACCTTTCTGAAACACTCGACCGTGGTGTCGAAGGTATGCGAGTAGGCATAGTTAGCGAACTCTTAGAAGGCATCGACGAAGATGTCACCGCGCGACTGCATGAAGCAGCGGCTGCCCTGTCTGAAGGCGGGGCTATCGTCGACTCGGTCTCGGTCCCAGCGGTCGAATACGGGCTCACGGCCTATTACTTGATTGCGCCGGCAGAAGCTTCGAGCAACTTAGCCCGCTACGACGGTGTTCGTTACGGTATGAGATCTGAAGGACAAGACGTTGCGGCCATGAACGCGGCCACTCGTAGAAATGGATTCGGAGACGAAGTTATCGCCCGCATCATGCTCGGAACGTTTGCTCTTAGCGCCGGCTACTACGACGCCTACTATGGCAAGGCTCAAAAAGTGAGGACCCTCACCCGCCAAGATTTCGATGCCGCATACGCGAAGCATGACATCCTCTTGTCACCCACGTCGCCATCGGTAGCGTTCGAGTTCGGTGAACGTTCGGACCCAATGACGATGTATCGCTGCGACACGTGCACCATACCCAGCAATTTGGTTGGCGATCCCGCGATGTCTGTGCCCTTTGGAACAGGTGACCACGGGTTACCGGTTGGAGTCCAAGTGATGGCTCCACAACTAGAAGAACAGCGGATGTTCCAGGCAGCCGCCTTCATCGAATCTCAACAGCCGGCGAGGAACGAGTCATGAGCGAATGGGAAACCGTTGTCGGTCTTGAGGTACACGTCGAACTAGCGACAGAAACTAAGTTATTCTCCCATGCGCCGAACCGTTTCGGGGATGCACCCAATACCAACATCACTCCCGTCTGTTTAGGCCTTCCGGGTTCATTGCCTGTGCTAAATCGACGTGCAGTTGAACTGGCAATGACTATCGGGCTGGCACTCGGCTGCGAAATTCGCCCATCGGTCTTCCACCGAAAGAACTATTTCTACCCCGACATGCCCAAGGACTATCAAGTAAGCCAATATGACCGTCCGATTTGTGTAAACGGGTCCCTAGATCTTCCGAACGGAACGCGTATAAGAATCGAACGAGCACATCTAGAGGAGGACGCTGGAAAGACCACTCACCTAGGAGGTGAAGACGGCCGGATCCACGGAGCCGATCAGGCATTAGTGGATTACAACCGAGCGGGTGTCCCGCTATTGGAAATCGTTTCTCAGCCAGACATCAGATCAGCTGAAGACGCTCGAGCGTATGTTGAGGAATTGCGTGCAATTTTGATTGCGACACAAGCATCAGAAGCTCGTCTGGAAGAAGGATCAATGCGAGTCGACGCGAATGTAAGCGTCCGACCATCCGGATCAGAAGAACTTCGCACCCGGTGTGAAATAAAGAACTTGAACTCGCTGCGTTCCTTGCAACGAGCCGTTTCCTACGAAGCGCAACGGCATATCGACCTTTATGAGGCAGGCGAAAATCCGACCCAAGAAACCCGACACTGGTCCGAAGAAGGACGAACTCATATGCTGCGCTCCAAGGAAGAAGCGAACGATTATCGATACTTCCCAGAGCCCGATCTGGTGCTTCTAGAACCTGATCCAGCGTGGGTTCAACAAGTCGCTGACTCCATGCCTGAACTCCCCGCGCAGCAGAGAGAGAAACTCATAGACCTAGCTGGGCTAGACATGGAAGACGCGGCAACGATCGTCACTCGAGGTATGTCACAACTGGTTACTGCCGCTATCGAAGCAGGTGCCGACCCCGGACGAGCGGTCACTCACGTTATTCAGAATCTTGTGATTGATGGCGCTGAACAGCTGGATCCGACACATTTCGTAGAGCTGATTCAATTGGAGCACGCCGGTGACCTAACGGCCACTCAGACAAAACAAGTCCTAAGTGAGATGGTCGCAACTGGGCTTGCCCCTAGTGAAATTGCACAAAATCTCGGATTCGAGTCAATGGAGGCCGGAGAACTCGAGACACTGGTAGATGCAGCTATCGCAGAAAATAGCGAAGCTTGGGAAAAGTTCTGTCAGGGAGAAGAAAAAGTTCAAGGGGTTTTCGTAGGGGCAGTTATGAAAGCTTCAAAGGGTCAGGCTGACGGCAAAGCAGT
>Ga0208261_1000209_pt1 | contig 25113 bp, 24 predicted proteins | sample Knorr_S7_td_DCM__FD_185595 | JGI IMG/M metagenome (GOLD analysis project Ga0208261, IMG submission 185595) | Marine microbial communities from Southern Atlantic Ocean transect - Knorr_S7_td_DCM_ad_131m_LV_B (SPAdes) (version 3) | ecosystem: Environmental > Aquatic > Marine > Oceanic | place...
AGAAATTTTGATAGTATACTTGCCATTATGGATTTATTTACATTAACAATGAATATGAACATGATGATGACTTTCTCAAAGGGGGACGTCTAGTTTTTATTGTGTAAATAAGATTCAGGAAAAAATTAGTGAACCCCGTAATAACGGGGTTTTTTTGTTTAAAAGGAGAATCATTATGACGGAGAACTTAAAAAGAGAAACATTAGCTTTGCATGCTGGATATAAACCTGATCCAACTACAAATTCAAGACAGGTACCAATTTATCCAACAACATCCTATGTTTTTAATGACACAGAACATGCCGCAAATTTGTTTGGGTTAGCAGAATTTGGAAATATTTATTCTAGATTGATGAATCCAACAAATGACGTACTTGAACAAAGAATAGCTGCTCTTGATGGAGGAATATATGCTCTATCTTTCTCATCTGGACAAGCTGCTATAAATGCTGCAATTTTGACTATTGCTCACAGTGGTCAAAATATTGTTTCCTCAACAAGTCTTTATGGAGGAACATGGACTTTATTTACACAAACATTCAAGCAATTAGGAATTGAAGTAAGATTTTTTGATCCAAATGAGCCAGAAAAGATTAATGAATTGGTTGATGAGAATTCACGATGTGTTTATTTTGAATCTTTAGGTAATCCTAAAAATGATGTACCTGATTTCGAGAAAATTTCAAAAATCAGTCATGATCATGGATTACCAGTAATTTGTGACAACACTGTTATGACCCCATTTTTACTTCGACCTTTTGAGCATGGCGTTGACATAGTTATACATTCAACTACTAAATTTATAGGTGGTCATGGAGCACATATTGGTGGAGTTATAGTAGATAGTGGTAATTTTAAGTGGGCAGATAATCCAGATAAATGGCCAGAATTTTGTGGCCCATCACCTTCTTATCATGGAGCAGTATTAGAAGAAGCATTGAGACCACTAGGTAATTTAGTTTACTTAGTTCATATAAGAACTCATTGGCTAAGAGATACTGGGGCGGCTATGAGTCCATTTGCTGCGTGGATAACTCTTCAAGGATTAGAAACTTTACATTTGAGAATGGAGAGACATTGTCAAAATGCTAAAGAAATTGCAGAGTTTCTAAATAAACATAAACAAGTTGAATGGGTAAATTATCCAGGATTAAAATCACATCCGGACCATAAAAGAGCTAAAAAATATTTGCCGGATGGACAAGGTGCAATTATTGGCTTTGGAATTAAGGGTGGAAAAGAAGAAGCTGTCAAATTTATTGATAATGTAAAATTATTAAGTCACTTGGCAAATATTGGTGATGCAAGAACATTAGTTATACATCCTGCTTCTACAACTCACTCTCAATTAAGTGAGGAAGAACAAAAAGAAACAGGGGTAAATCCTGAATACATTAGATTATCAATTGGTCTTGAGAATGTTGATGACATTAAGGCTGATATTGATCAAGCTTTAGGATAAAGTAAAATTTTATTTCGCCCTAATTTTAGGGCGAAATATGAAAGGTTAGATTGAATAGCATAAATAGTTCAGATGATCTTAGAACTGATAAATTCTCAAAATATATTGAAGAATTTGAGATCCCATTTACCCTAAATCTTGAAAGGGGGGATCAGTTAGAGAATGTTAAAGTTGCGTATGAGACTTATGGTGAATTAAATCAAGATAAGTCTAATTGTATTTTAGTTTGCCATGCTATTACAGGGGATTCTCATGTTGCTAAGCATGATGAAAATGATGTTCCTGGATGGTGGGATATAATGGTTGGTCCAGGTAAACCTTTAGATACTAATAAATATTTTGTAATCTGTTCGAATATTCTTGGAAGCTGCAGAGGAACAACTGGCCCTAATTCGATCAATCCAAAAACAGGTAAATATTATGGAGCTGATTTTCCAGTTGTAACAATTAAGGATATGGTTATTGTCCAAAAATATCTGATTGATCATCTAAAGATTGATAAATTATTAGGTGTAATTGGAGGCTCATTAGGTGGGTTTCAATGTTTAGAATGGGCTACACAATTCCCAGACAAAGTTGAGGGTTGCTTACCTATAGCATCTTCTTCAAGGCTGACTACGCAAGGGTTGGCATTTGATGTTGTTGCAAGAAATTCAATAATTAGTGATCCATATTTTAACTCAGGGAATTATTATGAAAATGATAAAAAGCCTGACGTAGGCTTAGCATTAGCTAGAATGTTAGGTCATATTACATATCTTTCTAGAGAATCAATGAATGATAAATTTGAAATTGATAGAAATAGCCCAAGAGATATTTCAACAAGTTTTGAAAAAAAATTTTCCGTTGGAAGCTATTTAGCATATCAAGGAGAAAAATTTGTAGAAAGATTTGATGCTAATAGTTATATTACTCTTTCAACAGCTTTAGATTTATTTGATCTAGGAGCAACTAAAGAACTTCTTTCTGAAAATCTTAGTAAATCTCATTGTGAGTGGTTACTCATAAGTTTTACAAGTGATTGGCTATATCCTGCTTTTCAATCTCTAGATATTGTAGAAGCCTTGATTTCACACTCTAAAAAAGTTTCTTATTGTAATGTAAAGTCTAATGCTGGTCATGATGCATTCCTTTTAAAAGAGGATATAGAACATTATGGTGAATTAACAAAGTCTTTTTTCAATAAATTAAATAATAAATCTAAACTTAAAGGTGATGTAAAGAAATTAGACTCTACTGTTAAGATTGGGCTGAATAATAGAATTGATTTTCAATACATAGCAGAATTAATACCTGAGAAATCAAGCATATTAGATTTGGGTTGTGAAGAAGGGGAATTAATTGAACAACTTTCAACAATTGGAATTTCCAGAGCACTAGGAGTTGAAATAAATCAAAATAATGTTATCTCATGTTTTGCTAAAGGGATAAACGTAATTCATAGTGATTTAGCTAGCCGTTTAGAAAAATTTTATGATTCTCAGTTTGATGTTGCTATTTTATCTCAAACTCTTCAGGCTATTAAGAATGTTGAAAAAATTCTTAAAGAAATGACTAGAGTTTCAAAATCAAGTATAGTATCTTTCCCTAATTTTGCTTTTAAGCCAATGAGAGAAATGTTCTACAATGAGGGTAAAGCACCTAAGATTTCGGGCTGGTATGGTTATAACTGGTATGACACTCCAAATGTTAGATTCCCATCAATAAATGACTTTTTAGAATTCTGTGAAGAAAAAGATATTAGTATCAAAGAGTCGCTTTATTTAGATACTTTGAATAATAAAAAAATTACAGATAATCCAAACTTAAATGCAGACAGTGCTATTTTTGTGATTTCTTAATTAATAAAACCTGAAGAAAAAACTCCTAAAAGAATCATAAAAGCAATAATTGTAAGAATTGTTATTACAACCTTTGGTCCAACTTTAATCATTTCCTTAAGGTCAACAGATAGCCCTATAGCAACCATAGATATTATAAAAAGGAATTTAGCTGTAGATCTTATATCTAAACCAAAATCATTGGATATAACTTCTGTGCTTCTAAGAATAGCTAAAAGTAAGAATCCAATTACAAACCATGGTAAAAATTTTAATATTGTAGATACTAAATTACTATTGCTATTAGTGTCTTCTGACTTATAAAAAAATCTAAGTACTAGTACCAAAGGAGCTAACAATACTACTCTTGTTAGTTTTACTACTGTTGCAACATTAGCAGAAAGTGGACTAATAATTGAGGAAGCGGCAACTACTTGAGCTACTGCATAAACTGATAATCCTGCCACAACTCCATATTGATAATCCCCAAGCCCAAAAGCAGGAACTAATAAAGGTAGTAAAATGATTTGGCTCGCACCTAATATAGCGCTTATACCAATTGCTGCTCCAATTTGTGTCGATGTTGCACCTATAACAGGAGCAATAACAGCTACTGCAGAGTTTCCACATATTGAATTCCCTACACCAACTAATGTTGATAATTTCTTATCTAGCTTTAATAATTTATAACCGACTAAATAGGAAATTAGCATCGATCCAATTATTGCAATTACTATAACTATAAATAATTGAATTCCATTTTCAAAAAGATCAGGAAGAAAAATGCTAGCGCCCATCAGCATAACTGAGAACTCAAGTATATGTTTTCCTGCGAACTTGGATCCTTTATCTAAGATAGATAGATCTGGTAAAAATTTTATATTCTTAATCACTACTCCAACGATTAGACCACTAAGTAATGTATCTATAAATTTAATTTTAAAATTTTCAAATAAAAAATATATAATTATTCCGAAAATAAAACAAAAAATTAAACCGGGCAAATTTTCTTTAATTGATATTAGGTTCATTATTCCCTCAAAAAATATTTATCACAATTGTAAAATATTATTACTAGATTTACTTCTTGAAAACTATGCAATTATGATTGCTTAATGCAACTTAATGTGTAGTATTTTATAAAACATTTCGTGAAAGAGATAAGATGTCTAAGCTAATTACTGGTTCAAGTTTGATAATAGGGGTTTTGCTTATTGGTATATTTAATTTTTTGGTACCTGGTAACTCTGACGCATTTACTGAAAATGTAACTGAGATAAATGCATTTACAGAAAATTTAGGTTCAAATAAAGAAAATGCGCAGATATTTTTCATAATTATTGGATTAGGATTGATCTTTTTCTTAAATGGAATTCTTGGAATTTATAAAGGAATAGGTGATAGAGAAAAAAATATAAAAAGTTTAGCTATAACCTTAAATATTGTTGCTATAGTTATGTTTCTTATAACTTTAGGTATTGCAAACGCTTTTGCAGACTCAGCAGAAATGAATATGATAGCTTATCAAATTGCTAATCAAGCTGGAATGGCTGCTCAATCAGGAGATCCTGCAGCAATGGAACAATACAACCTTGCTTCAATTAATTCAATAATTGCAGGAGCTGCATCTGGAGGAGTATATGCTGTTTATTGGGGTGTTTTTGCGGTAGCAACGTATGTAATCTATCTAGCAACAGCAGCTACTGGATATATTATTATAAAATCTGGTAATCACTATCTGACTCCATTAATGAACTCTATAGTTGGATATGGGCTTTTAGGATTAGGCCCAATTTTTCTAGTATTGGGCTTGATATGGAAAGTAAATACAGAGATTGGTTATAGAATTTTTAATGTTTCTCAAATTCTTTGGGTAATATTGATATTAATCTTAGGTATTAATATATTAATTTCTAAGAAAAAATAAGTTAATTTTGATCATGAACAGTTTTCATTGCCTCATGATGAGAAAGCCCGTCGTCTCTTAATTTTGAATATAGATCTTCGTCTATATTTTCTCTGTTTAAGAATCCACGGATGTCGTATTTTTCTTTAGATTCAAGTTCTAACTTACCTTCTTTTATCATTTCTTCTAATGGATACCCTTTTTCCTGCATTGGAAACTTAATTAATCTATTTTGTCTTGCAGATTCATATATACCCATCATAATTTCTACAGTTTCTGCAGCTATATCTCCTGCTCCTCTATGTTTATTTCCGCCTTCAATCCAATTAATTAATTCTCTTGTTTGTGCAGCATTGGTGTTGCCTCCAATCGCAACATCTCCATCTTCTAAATCAATATGCACATCCTTCCAACCATTAGAGCTACTATTAAATATTTTTACCTCAGTTTCAGTTATCTTAAGAAAACCTTCGGTTCCATAAATTTCAAATTTTCCTGCGTCTGCTTCATTATCCATTAAGTCAGACTGAATGAAAAATTGTAAATCTTTTTCAAAATGAATTAATCCAATGCATGAATCTTCAATTGCTGTATCCCTTTCATATTTATTTGTATACCTTTCAACGGCTCCAACTACCCATACAGGTTTAGGATCACCTAGTATATACCTTGCTCCATCAATTGAATGCGTTCCCCAATTTAACAATCCATCCTTCACTCTTAATTCTGCTCTATTAGGTATTCCGATTTCTCCGTTTTCTACTAATTCTTTGGCTTTAATCCAACCTGGAGTAAATCTTCTTTGATGAGAGATAGCTAGCTTTACATCATTTTCTTCACACGCATTAACCATTGACCTTGCTTTTTCTACTCCTATAGCCATTGGTTTTTCACATATAATTCCCTTAACTGATTCATAATTTGCTACCTTAATAGTAATTTCATCATGTAATAAATGCCAAACGCAAATTGAAATAATCTCAGGTTGAGCTACACGCAACATTTCATCAATATCGTTAAACCCATGAGGGATATTAAATTCTTTTTTATAGTATTCAACTGCGCTAGGAACTGGATCACAACATGCAATAACTTCAACTTCTTCTACTTTGTTATATCCTTCCATGTGTGCATGACCTATCCCTCCACATCCTACGATTGCTACTTTATATTTTTTCTTATCCATTAATTGCCCTCATTAAACTTTCTTGTACTAGTAATTCATGATTTATATCGAATTCAGGTTTGTTGTTTTTTTTCAACCTGTCTAAAAATATTTCGAATGGTTCATCATATCTTTTTTTGTCTTTAATTTTTATTATATTAATTCCCTTATTATAATTTTTATTTGATTTATTTATACTTAATCTTATTGAATCAGCAGGTTCAAAAGGTTCCATAATCGCTGAACCTTCACTTCCATATACTTCAAATCTTCTAGCAATAGGTTGCGTTTCCATTGCAGCTATATCTATAATTGCCAAAGCTTTTTCATATTCAAAAACAGAAACAGTATTATCAGAAAAGTTTTTTTGACTACTATAAGAATGCTTAAAAAAACTATTTATTTTTTGAGGTCTACCTAAAATCCAACATATTTGATCTATCATATGACCTGCAAGATCATAAAATACTCCACCCTTAAACTTTGACAAACCTTTCATTGATATATTCATATTATCTGGATTTTCTTCAAGTAAATTTGTGGACATATGTGCCCTAATCATAAAAATATCACCTAGGGTTCCAGACCTAGCAAGAGTAGCAATTTTTCTAAAACCATTATGCTGCCTAAACATATATCCTAACTCTATTATTAAACCTTTATCTTTTGCAATATTAATTATTTTTTTAAATTTGTCATAATTATCTCCAGCCGGCTTATCCATCATAATGTTTTTATTTGAAGCAACACATTTTTCTAAAACTTCTAAGCTTTTATCATTAGATTCTTCTATAAAAATACAACTAATATTTTCATCTCTCAATATTTCATCAATATTTTTAATCCAATTTACCTCTGACCAGATTTTATCTTTTGAGTTCTTAAGTTGATCTATCCTTTTTTTATCTGGTTCAAAAACACCATAAAATTTTATTTCATTCGACTTAATTAATAATTCAAGCCAACCTTTTGCATGGCCATGCTTGGTTCCCCATTGAACAATACCTATTTTATCCATAAAATCCTAACCTCTTTAATATGAGTTTATATATAAGACTAAAAAACTTAATAATTTAGAAATATTTAATCAATATTATAGGATAATCAAAAGTATTAAATTTAATTAATTACAGGAGAGAATAATGGCAAAATACTTAGTTACAGGAAGTTATACATCTGAATCATGGGCTGCTCAAATTGAAAATCCTCAAAACAGAATCGAAATAATAGGTAAGCAAATGGAAGCTATGGGGGTTAAGATTTTAGATGGATATTTAGCATTCGGAAATACAGATTTAGTAATAATAATTGAAGGTCCGGATGACATTACAGCTGCTTCTATGTTAATCAAAGTAGCATCTACTGGCGCAGTAACAAATCTATCAACAACTGTACTCATTGACCCCGAAGATGCGGTTGAGGCAATGAAAAAAGCAAAAGATTTTGGGTATACCCCACCATCGAGCTAGAAAATATGGATTTGGGTTCGAATTTTGGCTCCCGAGACAGGATTCGAACCTGTGACCCGCTGATTAACAGTCAGCTGCTCTACCGCTGAGCTACTCGGGAAAAAATAATTCAACTACAATTATAAAGCACCTTTGAATTATATAGTGGCTATTTTATAAATATTTCTTTAATTTTTTTTCTTCTATACTCGAAAATTTTATTCAAATCTCTTTTTACCAAAATCCTATTAGTTAGTGATCCAAATAATACTTTATAATTTACTTTGTCCGTCATTAAAGTCTTATCATCTTTTTTTGTAAAAAGGTGATAGTGTTCCCAAAATAAATAAGGACCTTTTATTTGTTTATCACAAAAATAAACATTTTTTTTGTAGGCAATAATTCTACTTCTCCATGTAAATCTTATTTTATGAAGACTTAGTTTATATTCTATTTCCTGGTTTTCATAAGTATTGTTAGGTATTGGAGGTTTGATTTTAAAATTTAACCAGCTTGGTGTAATTAAGTTCAGGTTTTTCGGAGTTTCAAAAAAATTGAATACAGTTTCTATATCTTCATTAATCAATAAATTAGTTTCTAAATGAAAGAAACCATCCTTTTTAGAGAAATTTATCATGATTGATAGAAATAATATTCTAAGCAGTTTTAAAGTAAATATATATTAATAATCAACTATAATGATCCTAAAGTATACAACAAAAAATAATTATGAATAAAGATATTTTAATTTCAGGTGAAAAAATAGAAGAATTACAAAGCTTAGCATCTCAAAATCTATTTATGCATGCTCAACAAATTAACGATTGGGCTGGTGACTTAAGAATTTTTGTTAAAGGAGAAGGAGTTTGGGTTACAGATGTCAATGGTAACAAATATCTTGATTCTACCGGAGGATTGTGGTTCAAAGGTGCCGGATATGGGAGATCAGAAATTGGTCAAGCTATTTATGAACAAATATGTGAGATTGAAACTCCTCCAGCAATGGCAGCTTGTATACCACAAATAGAATTAGCAGCTAAAATTGCTGACATATATCCTGATAAATCTGCTAGATCTTTTTTTACTTCAGGAGGCTCAGAATCAGTTGAAACAGCTGTTAAGATGGCCAAAAAATATCAAATGAATACAGGAAAATCAGGAGCTTATAAGGTTATTTCAAGAAGATATTCATATCATGGAGCTACTGCAATGGCCGTTAGCTTAGGCAAGCCTTCTACTTCAGATACCATGGGACCAGAGATGCCTGGAGCAATACATGTCCAAAATTGGGATTCCTACAGAATACCTAAAAATATGAATTCAGTAGACTATGCTATTCACTGTGCTAATCAATTTGAAGAAGCTATAAAACATACTGGGCCAGATAGTGTTGCTGCGATGATTGCTGAGCCAATTTCTGTAGCGTTTGGTATACATATTCCACCCAAAGAATACTGGCAAAGATTAAGAGAAATTGCAGACGAATATAACGTTGTCTTGATAGCTGATGAAGTTATAACAGGATTTGGTAGAACGGGGAAATATTTTGCTACTGACCATTGGGATATGATTCCAGATATAACAACAGTTGCCAAATCTCTAACTAGTGGATATTCTCCATTAGGAGCCGCGATAGCTACAAAAAAAATAGCAGACTCATTTATTGGTAGTGAAAAAGAGATGTTTTTACATTTGATAACCTTTGGTGGGCATCCAGCATCATGTGCAGCAGGCCTAAAGAATCTTGAGATTTATGAAAGAGAAAATTTAGTAGAAAATTCGAAAGACAATGGAGATTACCTGTTAAAAAAGCTAGAAGATCTAAAGAAATCTAAAATCGTAGGTGATGTTAGGGGATTAGGACTGCTTGCTGCTATTGAGTTAGTAAAGGATAAAAAAACTAAAGAAAAACTCCCTGCAGCAATGGAAATACAAAAAAAGATTCCAAAATACTTGAATGAAAGTAATATTTTCACATTTAGAGCGGGTGATATTATTTCTTTGTGTCCTCCTCTAAATATCAATAAGGATGAGATAGACTTTTTAGTAGAGGGTTTGAGTAGCGCTATTAGTAGGATAGAAAAAGAACTTTAATAAAACCTAAATATTGTTTTTTTTACTATTTTTTTTTAGTATATGTGATATGTTTACAGTAACTTTAAAAATGACTCAAAAAATTTATAAAATAAAGAGGGCATAGCATGGTTGAAAAAGCAAGCAAAAAAAATAACAACGAATCTATAGACAGAGATGGTTTTGGACCTTCTACTGTACAGGATGAAGTTGTTCTTGAACTAAAGAATTTACAAACTCATTTCACAACTAAATGGGGAACAGTAAAGGCATGTGATGGAGTTTCATATGCTGTAAGAAAAGGTGAAACCTTAGGTGTAGTGGGGGAATCTGGTTCAGGTAAATCTGTTACAGCATTATCTATAATGAGACTTATTCAATCACCTCCAGGATTAATAGCTGGTGGAGAAGTAATACTTAACGGAAGAAATATTCTTGAGTTATCAGAAAAAGAGATGACAAGAGTAAGAGGTGGAGAAATTTCTATGATCTTGCAAGATCCTATGCAAGCATTAAATCCAGTTTTTGATATTGATGATCAAGTAGGTGAAGCTATAGGAATTCATCAAGGGCTTAAAGGAAAAAGTAGATTTGAAAAAGTTGTAGATGCTCTTAGAAAAGTAAGAATTCCTGCCCCAGATACCAGAGCAAAAGATTATCCACATCAACTCTCAGGTGGTATGAGACAAAGAGTTGTTGGAGCAATAGGAATATCATCAAATCCATCTGTTATTATTGCAGATGAGCCTACCACATCTCTTGATGTGACAATTCAAGCAGCATACTTAAGATTGTTAAAGCAAATACAATCTGAGACAGGAGCTGCAATAATATTTATTACTCATGATTTTGGAATTGTTGCAAAGATGTGTGATAGAGTTGCAGTAATGTATGCAGGAAGAATAGTTGAGATGGCTGATTGTAGAGAGATTTTCAATAATCCTTTACATGAATATACAAAAGCATTAATTGGATCTGTTCCAAAGCTTGAAGAAAAAACTGGAAGGTTACCTCAAATTGAAGGCCAGCCTCCTCTTTTATACAATCTACCTCCAGGGGATGCATTTGCACCTAGATCACCATTAGAATATGATGAAAAAGATGCAATGATAAGGCCTGAACTAGTTGAGGTAAAACCTGGTCATTTTGTTCAAATGTCTAGATGTTCAGTTGCTGATTTTGATAAATATAAAGACTTAGTTTCATACTAAATATAATACGTGAGGAAATTATGACTACTACAGAAAAAAGAGATTATTCAACAGTTCCTTCTGCTATAGGATGCTCTAATGATGGAGACCCTATAATTCAGGTGAGAAATATTAGAAAGTGGTATCAAGTCAATAAAGGCCTTCCAATAATAGGAAGCTTTGATTGGTTGAAAGCCGTAGATGATGTTTCATTCGATGTACCTGCTGGTAAAACAATTGGACTGGTTGGAGAGTCTGGTTGTGGTAAAACAACTACAGCAAAAATGGTTTTAGGACTTGAGAATCCCTCAACGGATGGGGAAGTTCCTGTTGGAAGCATTTATTTTCAAGGAGAAGATGTTACTCAATTAAGTGGTGCTGGTAGAAGGGAAATGAGAAGATCTGTTCAAGCTGTTTTCCAAGACCCTTGGTCTTCACTTAATCCTAGAATGAGAGTTAATACTATAATTTCTGAACCACTTGAAATTAATACAACAATGACAAAAAAAGAGCGAGATACTAGAGCAGGGGACTTACTTGCTGAAGTTGGATTAAATCCATATCAAGGTAACCTTTATCCTCATGAATTTTCTGGAGGTCAAAGGCAAAGAATTGGTATTGCAAGAGCTTTAGCTTTGAATCCTAAATTGATTGTTCTTGATGAACCAGTTTCAGCTCTAGATGTTTCAATTAGAGCGCAAATAATGAATCTTTTAGTTGATCTTCAGAATGAGCATGATCTAGCTTACATTCTAATTGCTCATAATTTGGCAACAGTAAGATATATGTGCCATAGAACGGCTGTTATGTACTTAGGAGTTATACAAGAATATGGTGATACTGAGGAAATATTTGCTGAGCCTACTCATTTATACACAAATGCTTTAATTTCAGCAGCTCTTCCATCTCACCCTGATATTCAACGAGATGAAATTGTTTTACCTGGTGAAGTTGTTTCACCTGTAAATCCCCCTGTTGGTGATGTATTCATGACTAGAACACCTCTTCCTGTAAGAAAGAATCATAAATACACTAAAGAAAGACCACCTCTTGTTGAGGTTGGAAAAGATCACTATGTGGTTGAAACTCCATGGAGTACCGTAACAGGGCATGATTTGTCAGAATTTAAATTATCTGTAGATCAAGAAATGCAAGAATAAAAGAGATGTTGGCTCCCGGGCCTGGATTCGAACCAGGACTGGAGGAGTCAAAGTCCTCTGTCCTACCATTAGACCACCCGGGAAATTTTAAAGAATACATTAAATTTACAATGATATTCTTAATTTTCAAATAGAAATAATTTACTTTTTACCATAATCTATATTAATCATGACAGAGCAAATTTATAACTCGAATGCTTATCAGAAAGAAATTCAATCTGAAATAATCGATATTGGTGAAGATTATCTAATATTAGATAAAACAATTTTTTTTCCAGGAGGTGGTGGCCAACCAAATGATTTAGGTTTTTTCTCTATGAATGATCTAAGTTCCGAAGTGCTCAAAGTAAAATGGCAAAATGGTCAAATTGCCCATTTTATAGATAATAATGAATGTAAAAATTTTTCTATTGGCGATTCAGTCAAATCCAAAATCGATTGGGAAAGAAGATATAAATTAATGAGAACTCATACTTCCTTGCATATTTTATGTGGGGTTATATGGAGAGATTATAAAGCTTCAGTTACGGGTGGTAATATGGAACCTTTGAAAGGCAGAATGGACTTTGAATTTCCATCTTTGTCAGCGGAATTGACTCAAGAAATTGAAGAGAAAATTAATTTAGAAGTTAATAAAGATAGAAAAATATCAGTAGATTTTCTTCCAAGAGATCAGGCTTTTGAAATACCAGATCTTATCAGAACAAAAGTAAATTTATTACCAGAATCATTAAAAATTATTAGAACAATTAATATTCAAGGATTGGACCTTCAGGCTGATGGTGGAACCCATGTTTCAAGTACTAAAGAGGTTGGCTACATAAATATTACTGGCCACGAAAGTAAGGGTAAAATAAATAAAAGACTTCGTATTAAAGTGTCTGATCAAAAAATAATTAATGAATAAACGTCTACTTTTATAGTCAAATATCACTTAATTATTGCTCTATTTGTTGGGATGTATTAACATTTTATAAACAAAAAAATATTCGGAGGGAAAATGGATATTAATTCGTTAACGCAGTTTAGTTTCTATTTTGGAACAGCTGCTATGCTTTGTTCTGCAGTATTTTTCTTTTTTGAAAGAGGAGAAGTTAATCCTAAATGGAGAACTTCAGTAACTGTTGCAGGATTGGTTACTTTCATTGCATTTTTTCACTATTACTTTATGAGAGATGCTTGGGGAGGAGCTCTAGCTTCAGGTGACTTAACACAGCTAAGATATATTGATTGGCTGATAACTGTGCCTCTTCAAATTGTTGAGTTCTATTTGATTCTTAAGGTTGTTGGTAAAGCAACTTCAAGTCTCTTTTGGCAATTACTCGTAGCTAGCATTGTTATGTTAGTAGGTGGACTACTAGGTGAAATGGATGTTATCGATGAAATAATAGGTTTTGTTATTGGAATGATTGGTTGGCTATTTGTTGTGTATCTTATATTTGTAGGTGGTGCTGCTAAGGCAAGTGCTGAAGGTAACAATGAGTCTGTTCAATCTGCATTCAATTCTATGAAACTAATTGTTTTAGTTGGTTGGTCAATCTATCCTATTGGATACATTATAGGAAATATGATTGATGTGACAAATGGTACTCAAACAATGAATATCATTTACAACTTTGCGGACTTAATTAATAAGACTGCTTTTGGTTTAGTTATTTGGGCTGCAGCTAAAGCAGATACAAAAAGTTAAATCTTAAATAAAAAAATCGCAGTTAGTGTCATAAATTGAAGCTAACTGCGATTTTTTTATTTAAGAATATCTTTGTTTAGGTTCTGTAGTTTATTATGAACCTATAAAAACAGATCCATCAATACTAGGCAAACTGTAATTATCATAAATACTATGGCTAAAAAGCCTGACACTTTTCTAATTTTTTTCATATAGAAATTATGAATGAATTACTTTAATTTTTCAAATAAATGATGCCAGATGTTGTTGCCTAATCTATAATTTCTAAATGAGCAATAGTAATCTAGATAAAAGAAAGCCATTAGATAAAAAAGGAGGCCTATTAGCAATATTGATTGCGATACTATGGTCAGCAAATCCTTTAGCAGCAAAAATTGGTTTAGAAGATGCTCCTATTTTCAGATTAGGTTTTATGAGATTTGCCTTAGGGATTTTTGTTGTAGTTGCTTGGGGAATATATACAAAGCAATCATTCCTAATATCTAAAAAAACCTTAATACCACTGGGCATTTCTAGTGTAATTGTTCCAATACAATTTGGATTTCATTTATTTGGGCAAGATCAAACATCAGCTAGTCATGGAGTGATAATGATAGTAACTTTTCCTTTATGGGCTGCAATGTTCTCTCATTTTTATAACAAAAATGATCGATTAAATAGAGTCAGGGTATTTGGTTTGATACTAGCTTTTTTGGGAATTATAGTTTTATTCTGGGATTCATTTAATAATAATTTTATTGAATATCTAATAGGCGATGTGTTGATATTGATATCCGCGATTATACTTGGGGCTAGATTAGTATATGTTTCACATATCACTCAAGGGATAAATAAGATTCATGTAGTTCTATTTGAAACAGTAATTGGGTTTCTTTCATTTTTTGTAATATCTATGCTGATTGAAAGGCAAGAATTTGTTTTCACTCAATCACTAATTATTTCTTTATTTTATTTAGGGATTGTAATAGCTGGTTTTGGATTAATTCTTCAAACCCATGTATTAAAAACCTATTTACCTGGTAAAGTTACTTTTTTTAATTTATTTCAGCCAATATTAGGAGTATTTTTTGCATGGATAATCTTAGCTGAAAATCCTGGCATTGAGTTGTTTCTATCAATATTGTTAGTATTTATAGGTTCATACTTTGCATTAAAAAAATAAGATTTGATTATTTTATTTTCTAAAAGCTTCACCCTAGATAAACATCAGTTTCATCTTCTGATTCAAATACTTCGTTAAGAAACTTAAATTTATCTTTTCTGGTAATAGGTTTACCGATATTTTCGTCATTAATTTTATAATTTTCTGAATTTCTTGAGGGGTCTTCTTTTTTTCTTTTTTCGTTATTCATTTACTTAATATTTTTTTCTAAATTTAGCATTAAATTCTTATTAATCTAAATTATAATACCTAAAATTACTTAGTGATAAACCAAGATACAAAAATAACTAATAAGAACAATGTTACAAGAATAAGTAAGGTTGTAGCTATAGATTTATTCATCAATATACTCGCAGCAATAATTAGTTAAATCATGAATTTTTAATTTAAAAGAACTATTCTTGGGAACCTCAAAAGTTTCTCCTGATTTTATATTTATCCATTCAGATTTATTTGGTAATAAAACTTGAAGCTTTCCTGTCATTATTTCCATTATTTCTTTTTGTTCTGTATTGAACTCATATTCACCTTTTAGCATTACTCCTAAGGTTTTTTTTGAACCATCTTGAAAAGATATTGAAGTGCTTATAACCCTTCCTCCAAAGTATATATTGGCTTCTTTTTGTACATTAACATTACTGAATTCACTCATCTTAATCCTTTACGAGATAATATATATGAAAATTTTATATTCTAGCCCAGAAAAAAAGAATACTCGAAATTATAGATTTTTTCATTATCCAATAATTTTCATTAGCTTAAATACATCATGTCAGAATTAGCTATCTAAAGAGACATCAAAAAAGACTTTATGTTTTCTAGGTGATTTAATTTAATTCCATGAAAAAAAAGAAACAGAATAATAAAGACCAAAGAGAATTATTTGATACCAAAAAATTTGAGAGAACTTATCTATTGCCTCAGACATGGTATGAGCTATTGTCTAATAGTGATGAGGAGTTTCTGAATGAATTATTGTTTGATATTAGTGGAGTAAATTATATTTATCCAAAACTTATATTAACTTTTCAGAATCCTACGTCATATAACTTCTTTCATTTATCAATGCTGAATGAAAACTCCAAGAGAAAGATTGAAAGAATCTTCAAAGGTATTTATGGTGATGATGTATTAATTGTTATCCAAAAAGCCAATACTGAACCACCGGGAAAAATAGATAATAGGGAGCTATAAAAAGCTATCCAACTAATTATCCAACTTTATCCAACCTTTTTAAGTATTAAAATAATAGAATCATTTATAATTGATTTGGTATCATTACAAATACGCATTCTAACTAAATGGGGCCTTAGCTCAGCTGGGAGAGCGCTTCCCTTGCACGGAAGAGGTCGGGAGTTCGATCCTCCCAGGCTCCACCAAATCTAAATTATTTAGAAATAAGATCTTTAGCCTTCTGTTTAGCCAAGTCACTTAAGCTTTGAGCTTTCTCTTTATAACTTTTTGCCCACTCTGTTTTAGCCTTATTTGCTTGGATTATCCCATCTAGTGTTTCTGATAATTCCATATTTGTTTTATCCAAGGCTTCTTTTGACATTTTTTCTAATTTATCTTTTTCTTCATTTAATGAGTTTATAGCTTGATCAAGAGCTTCATCAGGTTTTGCTTTTACTGCCAACCTATACTGATTCATTGTTTCTCTTTCAACCATCATAGTCATATATCCTTTTTTCATATCAAAACATTTTGAATTATCAGCATAGCAGTTGCTTAATATTTTATTTATAGCTTTAAAGTAGCTAGGATATTTATGAATATCGAACCTATCATCAAAAATAGATCTATATGGGGTAAAACCAAAATTATCAATAGATATATCATGATTATGGTTACCATCTGTTCCAATACCTAGTGCAATTCCAGTATGTTCATAGTCAAATAAAACTCCTGGTATATTTGCGATTGGATCCTCAGGAAAGAAAATTCTGTAATTATCTTTTACATATTCATCCATCAATTTTCTAAATTCACTATTTCCTACTCTTGGAGCTCCTAATGTTAGTAATGAAACATCATATCCAGAATACATTGATGCATCTAATGCTGATAATGATGCTAGAGCAGAGCCAAGACTGTGACCTGTAAAAATTATTTTATTAGGGTTATTCTTTTTAATTTGCTCTTTTATAACATTTCTAAAACGGTTGTATTCTTTATCAAAACCACTATGTAGCAAGATATTTTCTTCATTTATCCATTTAGGAGTAGTCAGAGATCCATCTAAATCAGTTAAGACATTTTTAGTTAGGTCATTTCTATCACCAGATGTAGATCTGAAAATGACAAAAAGAATATCATCTTTTTCTAGCATTAAAGCTCTTCCACCACTAAGATTTATTGAGAATTTATCATAAAGTTCTTCCCCTGGAGCAAGAATAAAATCATCTCCAATTATCTTATATCCTCTTATCTCAGATTTTTCTCGAACGTACTCAATATCTTTCAAAACTAAATAATTTTGATATACGATATCTGGAAGCATGCTTTCAAATCCTATTTCTTGTAAGCTAACTACAGGCTTTGCTTCAAGTTTTTCTGTAGTTTGAGAGATTATTTGATCTACCTCTTTAATTTCTGAATCTCCAGTACTGGACGTACAACTCAAAATAAAGATAAGCATAAATATAGATAATTTTTTTAGCATATTCATTTTCTCCAAAATTTATTTATTTATAATTTTATAATATTTTCTATATTTTTTTTGGTTTCGCACACGTGGAAAAAATAATAGCAGTTATTATCATCATTATTAATCCTGCAAACCAAACACTTTGATAACTTCCTGTGTAATCTCTTACATATCCTGAAATAGGAGCTCCTATACCTCCAATAATTAGTATGAAAGGAGTAACTTTACCTCTTATTGTACCCAAATTTTTTCTTCCAAAATAATCTGCCCAAATAAATGAATGAATGAACATTAATCCTCCAATACCAAGTCCAAAAATTGCCATTGAAACAAAAATTACCCAAAACGAATAAGCATAAATTGTAATTAGGCTTGCTATTGCTAAAAATAAGAATGCTAACGTGCCTAAAAATCTTATGCCTAATTTTTTAACTAAATTACCAACAAAAAAAGTACTTATTCCTGCGCAAACTGCATCAAAAGCTGTAGCTAAAGCAATAAGTTGAGGTTCCAGTCCTCTATCCATAAAAGCTGGAATTCTATGAATTGCAATAGTCCCTGTAGCAATTGAAATCACTGTAAGACAAAAAGTAATTTTCCAAAACACTCTTGTTTTGACAGCCTCTCCAAATTCCCATGATACTTCCTTATCTATTGAATTTTCAGAATTAGAAATTTCTCCATCTGGCACCAAGCCTATATCTTCTGGTTGTCTTCTTAGAAGTAACAATGCTGGAGGTACAATAATTAATATTGAGATCAACCCAAATATTATCCAAGTATTTCTCCATCCTGAAACATCAATAAAAAATTGAGTTAATGGAACAAAAATCATTGCTCCAATAGGTACTCCTAATGATGTTATAGCTAAAGCTTTTCCTCTTTTTTCTACAAACCATTTTGATATTGGAACTGTAGTAAGCAATGCACCTGGGCCTCCTAAACTGGTAATACCAATGGCTCCAAAGATTAATATCATTATTATTCCACTAGAATTAAATCCTAGAAGAATCAAACCTAAGCCAGTTACTATTACGGCTATTGGAAGTAAAATTCTAGCGCCATATTTATCAATCCAAGATCCTAAAATTGGGCTACTTAATCCTCCAACTACCTGTCTTGCAGTAGATGCCCATCCAAAATATGATCTACCAATTAGAAGCTCATCTCCCATAGGTTTAATAAATAGGCCAAAGTTTAGAGTTCCAAGAGCCATGGTCATTGAAGATGTAATAGCCATTACAAAAACGATTTTCCAGCCATAAAAAATTGAATTTTGTTTTTTAGACATAAAAAGGGGTTAATAAATTTACGATACAAGTAATATATCTTAAATAATTCTTTAAATATACTTACTTGAGTTTATAAACTTTAAGCGTTGACTATTAATATTCCTCATCTATAATTGATTTGGTTCGCTTCATTCAACATATTGAATTTTTTGTGGAGTTTTTTTGTCTCAGAAAACGGTTAAGCCTGAAAAAAATAAACTAATTAGATTTTTGTGGATTTTACTTGGATCTCTTTTTGTAGGTATTGGATACTTGGGGATTTTTGTACCAGGATTACCAACCACAATATTCTTAATACTTGCAGCGGGTTGTTATATTCGCTCTTCTCAAAGACTCTATAATTGGCTTATAAATAATAAACTTTTTGGACAATATATAAAAGATTATTATGAAGGCAAGGGAATGCCACTAAAATCCAAAATTGTAGCCCTATCTATGATTATTATATTTTGTTCTTTTGCAATATTTTTTGTTGTAGAAAAAATATTGATTGATGCAATTATTTTTCTTGCAGGACTTGCTGGAATACTATTTATAACACTAAGAGTTCCTACAAAAAAATAATTGTATACTTAAAGAGTTGACATTACCTTTTTCCTCATTGTATACTCCATAGGTAAACAATTAATTTGAGGAAAATTATGATAAAAAATTCTGTAAAAATTACTCTTATTTCAATGTTAGGTATGCTTGCATTATTTGCTTGTTCTTCAGAAACTGAAGTAGTTGAAGTAGAAAAGCAAGTAGTTGTTGAAAAAGAAGTTATAAAAGAAGTTCAAGTTCCTGGTGAAACTGTAGTTACTGAAGTTGTTAAGGAAGTTAAGGTTCCTGGAGAAACAGTAATTGTGGAAAAGGAAGTTGAAGTAGAAAAGAAAGAAAAAGAACTAGTAATTTACTCTGGTAGATCTGAATCTTTGGTAGGACCAATTATTGAAGAATTCTCAGTTCTTACAGGAATTCCAGTTGAAGTTAAGTACGGTAAAACTGGAGAAATGGTTAGTTTATTAGAAACAGAAGGAAGTAAAACACCTGCTGATGTATTCTACGCACAAGATCCTGGTGGATTAGGTGCAGTAGCTGATATGCTTGACCCTATGTCAAGAGAAGTATGTGATTTGATCCCTGCTTGGGCTGTAGCTCCTAGAGATGCTGCTGACCAATGTAGCTGGATTGGTATTACAGGTAGAGCTAGAGTTTTGGTATATAACCCAGACGTATTAAGTGAAGCTGATTTACCAACTTCTATGGAAGACTTAACTGATCCTAAATGGAAAGGTAAGTTAGGATGGGCTCCAACTAATGGTTCATTCCAAGCTATGATTACTGGAATGAGAATTTACTGGGGTGAAGAAAAAACAGAAGCTTGGTTAGATGGAATTATGGCTAACGAACCAATTGTGTACCCAAAAAATACACCACAAGTTCAAGCAGCTGCTGATCAAGAAATACAACTTGGTATGGTAAATCATTACTACCTACATAGATTTATAGCTAAAGAAGGCGAGAACTTTAAAGCTAGAAATCACTACCTAAATAATGGTGATGCAGGATCAGTTGTACTTGTTTCTGGAGCTGGAATACTAGATGCTTCAGACAACAAAGGTAATGCAGAAAGATTCATGACTTTCATGACTTCAAAAATCGCACAACAATACTTTGCTACTCAAGTTCACGAGTATCCATTAGTAACTGAAGGAGTAAGTCCTAACAGAATGCTACAAGATATGGAATCATTGAGTAAGCCTGATATTGACATTTCTCAGCTTGGTGACCTTGAGGCAACTCAAGCACTACTGATGAAAGTCGGTGCACTTCAATAAGATAAAAATCTCTTCTTAATCTCGACTAGATAGGGGCCTATTCTCTCCTCCTGAAAATGAAAAAATAGGCTCCTATTTTAGTCTTAAAACAGTTTCCAAAAAATTATTTTAATTCTCCAAAAATAGGTTCTAAAATATTTCTATGTTTTTTGCTTTCTTCTGTATCTTTATCAGGGAGCAATGCATTCTCTTCATAAAGATCATTGACCATGTCATAAATTCTTCCATCTTCATATAATTTCCATGAATGATTTCTTATGAATCTTTGTACTGGTTTTTTATTCCTTCCACCGGCGTCAAAATGAAAAAATATCCAGTCTCTTGGATCTCCTTCATTTCCTAATAATTGAGGATAAAAGGATTTTCCATCTATAATGTAATTTTCTGGGAATTCTATACCTGCAGCTTCAAACATTGTCGGTAGAAAATCTGTACTATCTACTAAATCTGTACTTACTAGAGATGCAGGGATTTTCCCTTTCCAATTACAAATTAAAGGTACATGTGTACCAGTATCAATAGTTTTCCCTTTTCCTCCAGGAATTTCAACATCTCCCATAAATGAAGAAACTTCAATAGGTGAACCATTATCTCCAAGATAAAGAATTAGGGTATCTTCTCTTATTCCTAAATCGTCTAATTTATCTACAATTTTTCCAATAGTTTTGTCATGGTACTCTACCATATCTTTATAGTATTTTGCATCATCATCCCAACCTTCTAACTCTTCCCATGTTCTGCCTCCTAGCGTAATGTTTGAAGGAGGATCAAAAATAGCAAACTCCTCACTATCTGGAGTAGGTTCAAGTGGTCTATGAGTTAGTGTCATTGGGAAATATACAAAAAAAGGGTCATCAGAATTTCTATCCATAAAATCTAAAATATATTCTGAAAAAATATCTTCACCATAATTGCCTTCAGTGATTTCTTTGGTTAGATATTCTCCATTTTGATAAATAATTGGATTTTTATACCTTGATCCCTTTTCTTCAGTTTGATGCGCATGCCAAACACAAAATTCATCAAATCCTGCATCTTCTATTTTTTGACCCTTGTTTCTATCTTCAGGCATTTCATCTAGTGGGTTGTAAGAGTAAAGTTGCCATTTCCCAGATATTAAAGTTTTATACCCGTTATCAGTCATTATGTGACCAAAAGTTTTTTCGTTAGGATCCATTAGTCCAAATCCAATATAATTTCTAAAATTATATTTTCCTGTCATTAATTGAATTCTTGTTGGAGTACATAATGGTTGAGCGTGTGCATTTTCAAACCTTATGCCTGTTTTTGCTAAATTATTTAATATTGGTGTTTCGTAAGAAGTTCCTCCATTAGCATTTATTACTTCATAGCCCAAATCATCGGACATTATTAATATAATATTTGGTTTCTTTTTTTTCATAATTTTACCTTTCTTATCCTCTTTCTCCTTTATCATATTCTGCATACATATATGGATGATTTTCATCAAATTCAGTTAAAGGTTTTGGATTAGCAATTCTACTAGCTGGTCTTACCTCTTCACCTTTTATATCCAAGAATTTGTCACCTAAACTTTTCCTGTAATCATCAGCCAAACTTGATAATTCTGTAACTATTTCCTTGTTTTCGTTATATAAATTAACTTCTTCTCCAATATCATTTTCTAGGTCATATAATTCATTTATTAATTTACCCTCTTTTTTGAAATGTAATTTCCAATTTTTATACCTAATAGCTTCTAATTCATCCTCATTATAGTAAAGAAACGATTCTCTTTTTGAGGAATTATTATTTGAAAAAAATAACTCAGACATATCTATTCCATCAATTTTTTTTGATGGAAGTTCTCCACCTATCAAGTTTGTAATTGAAGGTAAAAAATCCATAGTTGTTGCGAGAGCATCTGTTTCTTCTCCTTCATTAATTTTTCCAGGCCATCTTATTATGCAAGGAACTCTCTGACCACCATCCCATGTTTGGCCCTTACCTCCTCTGAGATTTCCATTACTACCTCCTTGGTTTTGTAATCTAGATCCATTATCACTAGTGAATATAACTATTGTATTTTCATCAATGCCTAACTCTTTTAATTCATCAAAAATTACTTTTGTAGACCAGTCAATGCTTGCCACACATGCTCCATAATCTCCATTTTTTGATTCTTTTACAAATTTCTCTGCTGCGTATAATGGAAGGTGAACTTGCATATGAGCTAAATATAAGAAAAATGGACTTTCAGAATTTTCTCGCATGAAACTTACAGCATCCTCTGTGTATCTTTCTGCAATAGATCTTTGGTCAGGTTGTTCTTGTATGACCTCTTTGTCTCTTATAAGTGGTAGAGGAGGGCGATCCCATTCTGTTATTTTATGCAAGCTAGAGTCATTTGGAATGTAATCTTTTATTTTTACTTGCCTGCCCATATCATTACTATAAGGTATTCCAAAATATGAATCGAAACCATGATTAGTTGGCAGAAAGTCTTCTTGGTCACCACAATGCCATTTACCTATGATTTTAGTGCTATATCCTGATTCCTTTAGAGTTTTGGCTATAGTTTTCTCTTCAGTGCTTAATCCAATTCCTTGCCCTGGAAATAAAACCCTTAGTCCATCAAATGTACCAAAGCTTATTCTTTGAGGATAGCATCCTGTTAGTAAGGAAGCTCTAGAAGGAGAACAAACTGGTGAACTTACATAAAAATTTGAGAATTTTTTACCTTCATCTGCCATTCTGTCTAAAGTAGGGGTTTCATTGATTTTTGAACCATAACAGCCAAGATCACCGTAGCCTAAATCGTCAGCAAATATGATAATTATGTTTGGTTTTTTCTCCTGATTGATCATGCGACATCCCTTGTTTTGATTTATAATTATTTTAGATTTTTATAATATAAAAATAGAGATTTCTATGCATAAAATACTAAGTTTTTATGAATTTAATACTTTTGATTTTTTAGATGTTAAAGAAAATCAAAAAATTTTATTAGCTAATTGTAAAGAACTGGGAATAAAAGGAACCATTATATTATCCGAAGAAGGTATCAATGGGACAGTATCTGGTAATGAACAGAGTATTGATAAATTAAGCTTATTATTGAGTTCGCTTGGATATAAAGCAAATATAAAAATATCTTTTTCAGAATCAGATGCCTTCAAAAGACTAAAAGTCAAAATACAATCTGAAATTGTAACTTTTGATGGATTGGGAAAATTTGCATCTAATACAGGTGATTTTATTGATCCGAAAGATTGGGATAATTTCATTAATAATGATGATGTACAGTTGGTTGATGTTAGAAATTTTTATGAAACTGTAATTGGAAAATTTCCTAATTCAATTGATCCTAAAACTGAAACTTTTACTGACTTTAAAGAATTTATTGATAGTGAATTAGGAAACTTAAAAGATAAAAAGATTGCAATGTATTGTACTGGTGGAATTCGATGCGAGAAGGCTTCTTCCTATATGAAAGATATCGGTTTTAAGGAAGTATTTCAATTAAGAGGTGGAATAATTAACTATTTAAATTCTTTAGATAAAAAAAATGGATCTTGGGAAGGTGAATGTTTTGTTTTTGATGAAAGAGTTTCCTTGGATTATGGATCTGAAGAAGGAACTTTTGATCTTTGTCATGGTTGTAGAAATCCAATAGATGATGATGATAAAAAATCGATTTATTACGAAGAAGGGGTAAGCTGCCCAAATTGTATAAATATTAGAAGCGATGAGCAAAACGAGAAATCAAGACAAAGGCAAGCTCAGATAGTTTTCGCTAACAAAAGAAAAAATCTATAGAGGATTTTTTCCTCCTTCAAATACAAGGATATATAAAAGCCTTATTAATTGAAAAAGTAGATAAGTAAAGAAAAGAACAAATCCCCATTTAATTATTTGTCTAATAAGTGCCTTGATTTTATTTTGATTCAAAACTATTCTCCTCTAGGTATTTTTTATAGTTCTGCCAGAAAAAACTTTAGTTTCATTATTATTCATCATGGATTTTTTACCATTTACAAATATATATTCTATTCCATCAGGAGTCTTTTTAGGATTAGTAAAAGTGCTATTATCTTTTATATTTTCAGGATCAAAAATTACAAGATCTGCAAAATAATTATGCTTTATCTCACCTCTTTGTTTGATATTAAATTTTTGGGCCGGTAATTTAGTCATTTTGTTAATTGCTTTTTCAAAACTTAATATCTTCTGATTATTCACATATTCATCAAGAAGCCTTGGGTAAGTTCCCCAAGCCCTTGGATGTGGTTTTGATCCTACGTCAATCCCGTCAGT